>Ga0196972_1000254_pt1 | contig 36855 bp, 31 predicted proteins | sample S1v_2013CmetaG_FD_148618 | JGI IMG/M metagenome (GOLD analysis project Ga0196972, IMG submission 148618) | Soil microbial communities from Anza Borrego desert, Southern California, United States - S1+v_20-13C | ecosystem: Environmental > Terrestrial > Soil > Desert | place: USA: California...
CTGAGCAAGTAATGAGTTTGGCAGAGGACAGGATGTACCGCAACAAGCTGATGGAGGACAAGAGCTCAAGAAGCTCAACCATAAGCTCGCTTTTGAAAACGCTTCATGAAAAGCATAGTGAGACGGAAGAGCATACCATGAGAATCAAAAACCTAAGCTTAAGTCTAGGCAAACGTTTGGGACTGCCCCAAGACAAGCTGGACGAATTGGAGCTGTTGGCGCTGCTGCATGATATCGGCAAGATTGGCATACCAGAGCACATATTGATGAAGCCTTCCAAGCTTACAGATGAAGAGTGGCAGATTATGAAGACGCATTCGGAGATAGGATATAGAATAGCAAAATCAACACCTGAACTATCCCACATAGCCTATGAAATCCTGACACATCATGAAAAGTATGATGGTACAGGCTATCCAAAAGGCTTAAAGGGAGAAAGCATTCCGATATTGTCTAGGATAATCAACGTTATAGACTCTTACGATGTAATGACTCATAGAAGAGTTTACAAGGATGCTTTATTTGCTGATTATGCCATAGAGGAATTGAAGAGATGCTCAGGAAAACAATTTGACCCTCATATAGTAGAGGAATTCTTGAAGCTTATTGGCGAAGATACAGAGAAAAGTGCATAGTTATATGATGATCATAATAAAGGGAGGTTCGGCTTAAAATAAGGCCGGACCTCCCTTTATATTATTATTGATTAGTAGCTGTAAACCAAACCAACAGAAGCTCTGATTTCCAACTCGCCTGTTGATATTTCAGTCATAGGTGCTGCTGCAGCTTCTCTGCTTTTCACCATATCCATTGAGGAATAGATGATTGGAGGGTAGTAGCCGCCGCCTGCTTCATTGATTTGTGATGGAAGGCCGATTTTTATGCCAAATTGCTTTGCCAAAACTTCAGCCTTTGCTTTTGCTTTTGTTGTTGCATTTTCCAAGGCTTGCAAGTAGTATTTGTCAGGGTCTGCTACAGTAAAGCGGATGTTGGAAACTGTGTTTGCATCATTTGCCGCTGCTGCGTCGATAACTGCGCCGACCTTGGAAATGTCCCTGATTGTTACTTCTAATGTATTGATTACTCTATAGCCTGTGATGTAGGAGCGTTGATCTTTCTCGGAGTAAGTCTCCATGGGATAGATTGTATATTGTGAAGTCTTGATGTCTGATTCTGCGATTTTCAATCCTTTGAGCACTTCCATTACCTTGCTCATCTTGGCTGCGTTTTCTTGCTGTGCAGTTTTTGAGCTTTTGTTTTCTGTTTGCACGCCAACGTTGATGTAAGCCATGTCAGGCTTTACTTTAACTGTGCCCTCTGAGCTTACAGAAAGAGTTTTTTGTGGTGCTTGGGGTGTCTGCGGAGTTTCAGCAAAGTTGATCAATGAGGCTCCGCCCCATATTGCTCCGAAAGTAAATACAAATGCTAAAATACTCGCCAGTATGATTTTTTTTGTCATTTTAAAAGCCTCCTTAACAATTTATTTGTTATGTCTATAAGACGCGGACCAAGATATGAAAGTTCCAGATTTGTATGGCTATATTAATTATACATTTTTTAGCATTAAGGGACAATACAAGGGCTGTGGGCAGTAAGATGAACAGGCTCCGTACAAATAAAAAGAAGCACCTGATAAAAGATGCTTCTTTTATAATATCTTATTCTTTATGGTCAACCTTTATAACTTTTCCACTCTCATTCAAGGTCATTTGTGTAATTTTGCCCAACTGCTGCACACCATCTATTTTTACACACTCCAATACCTGATAAGCTTTGGAGGTATCACCGTTTGCCATATAAGCATCCGCCAGCAGCTTCAGGATAGAATACGGGTGATCCGGATCCTTAAGAGCAACTAAGGCTGCATTTGGTATCAACATAGTGTCAGCAATTAACTTTGCATAATCAATGTCCTTCAAATCTGCGATTATGTAATAGTTTGCTTCTTCCTTTAGGTCGTCAAATCCTTTTACTTGTTTTATGGCAAAATTGGTCTTGGCTAAAGTGCTGACTGTTGCCATAAGAGGAAGAATTCCGAAGCCTTTATGTCCTGAAATAATAAATGATTCTTTTCTCATAACAGCAGCTTCAATATAATCTGCTTGTCCCTCTGTCATAAATTTTGTATCAACCAGCTTTTTCAAAAATGGATTCATGCTAACCACTCCTTGAATATTAATATAACCTGTATGATGTATACCACAACACCCTAATTATATCATAATTAAAGTGTAAAAAATCACTAATAATATCACAAACTGCTATATTTTATGCATAAATAAGGATACTAATTAAATAGAAACATTGCCAATAATGGTGTTATTTTAATAGGTATTATAACAAATAGCCAGTATGGTTAGTCATATAGTGCAAATACTGTCGAAATTTAGGAGGATTTTTTGCAACAGCTATTGACCTTGGAGTTACTCAAACCTTTATACTGGAAAAATCATATATTTAACATTTATGTAAGGTTATCGGGAGGTATATACAATGGATATTAACATTATCGGGGTACCTATGTTCTATGGCGCGGACAGAAGAGGCGTAGAATACGGCCCTGAAAAGCTAAGAGAAAAAAAGGTGGCAAGTGTACTTACAAAGCATGATAATAAGGTATATGACTTAGGAAATATTTATGTTCCTGAGGTAAAGGATTATAATAAATTCTATTCCCATTCAAATTTGAAGTACTTGGAAACAATCGTTGAAGTAAACAACAACTTAGCACATGCTGTATATTCTTCATTAAAGGCAGAGAGCTTCCCATTGGTAATAGGCGGAGACCATTCCGTAGCACTTGGAAGCATTTCCGGCGTCAGCCGTGCCAAAGACAACTTTGCAGTAATCTGGATGGACGCCCATGGGGACATCAACACCCATGACACAAGCGGAAGCGGCAACATTCATGGCATGCCTCTGGCTAAGCTGATGAATATAGGATATAAGGATTTAACGGATCTTTATTTTAAAGGTCAAAAAGTGAAGCCTGAGAATGTATTTATCTTGGGTGCAAGAGATTTGGATCCCGGTGAAGTGGAGCTTATTGAGAGAATGAAGCTAAATGTTCATTCTGCTAAGGATATCAACGAAAAAGGTATTGATACAGTGATTCAGCAAGTGCTGGATACTATAAAAGCCAACAAAGTAAGCTCAATTCATCTAAGCTTTGACTTGGATTTTATAGATTCAAGATATGTACCTGGAACAGGAACGCCTGTAGCCGACGGTATAACTGTAGAAGATACAAAATCAGCACTGAAGACTTTGGCAGAAACAAAAATGATAGGGTCTATGGATTTTGTTGAGTTGAATGCACTGCTGGATAAGAATGATGCTACAGCGAATCTTGCTATTGATTTATTGGATTGGACATTTAAGCACATGAAATAGTACTAGAATATGAAAGAACCATAGGATTGGCCTATGGTTCTTTATTTTTAGAAGGCTTCGATCAGGACCTCCATAACCCCTCCGCAGACCATGCCTTCAGATTCTGCCACATCACCGGTCATATCAATATGCTCAATAAGAAAGCCTTTGTCCAGCATAAGGTTCTTTGCCTTGGTCATTACGCCTGCTTCACTGCATCCGCCGCCAATACTGCCGGAGGTTCTGCCGTCATAGTAAGCCGCCATCTTTGCGCCGGCCTTTCTGGGCACTGAGCCTTTTGATGACAAAATCGTTATAAGCGCTCTAGGCATCTGCGAAGGAATGGAAAATTCACGATTGACCTCCGTATCAAACTCCGGGTGAGAGTAATCCTTTCCAAATCGCTCCACGTTGCTTTTGTTTTTATAGAGTATTAGTTGAGAAACAATGGAAATACCAATTTCGTCAGGGGTGACGGCACTGATATCAATCCCTATGGGGGCTTTGACAAAATCCAGCCTCTCCTTAGAATAGCCTTCCTGCAGCAGCTCTTCCTTCATAGCGGTTACCCTGCGCTTTGAGCCAATCATACCCACATAGCTGAAATTATGCCTTAGAATCTCACGAAGCACCACGCCATCATGTCTGTGACCTCTTGTTATGATGACGATGAAATCCGATTTTCGAAAGCCGATCAAGTCAAAGGACTTCTCGAAGCTTTCACAAATAACCTTGTCCGCCTCGGGGAATCGAAGGTCATTGGCAAAGATAGGCCTGTCATCTATGACGGTTACCGAAAATCCGATTCTAGAGGCAAATTCCGATAAAGGTTTGGCGATATGGCCTCCTCCAAAAATCACCAAACGTGGCTTGGGAAAAAAGGGCTCTATGAGGATCGCCTTGTTTTGCTCTATTTTAGAAATATGAATCTTCCCATCTTCTAATGAACAGCGCATTTCTTCATATGTTTCATCGCAAGCTGGGAATTGCTTCTGCAGGACCTGTTCTTCAGTTAAAATCGCTTTCTCGGTGATGGTACCTTGCCGCTCATTATGAAAAGTCAGGCAAGTCAATAAAATACACTTGTTGCCCTCTTTAATTCTAGTTGATAATTCATTGTATTGGTTCTCAAACATTTTTACACCCTCCATCCTAAGCGTTGGTTGTCCAATATTCGGTATGGAATATTATATTTCAGCTTTCTGAAAGATAATACCAATTCTTAAGAATAATAAAAAACAATCTGACTTTATCAAATGCCAATCATAAAGTCAGATTGTTCTCAAGGGGTGTGTATTAACTACGCTTTGTTAGTTGAACCGAATAGGTCCATTTTTTCCTTTACTGTAGCCTTGATTGCCTCAAAGCCTGGCGCCAGCAGCTTGCGGGGGTCAAAGCCCTTGCCTTCCAAATCTTTGCCGGCTTCTATATATTTACGTGTAGCTGCTGCAAAAGACAATTGACACTCTGTATTCACATTGATTTTTGCAACGCCAAGTGAAATAGCTCTTTTGATCATATCTTCCGGGATGCCAGTGCCGCCGTGCAATACCAAGGGTACATTGCCGGTAGCTTCTTTGATTGCAGCAAGTGCCTCAAAGTCCAGCCCTTTCCAGTTAGCAGGATACTTGCCATGGATATTGCCAATGCCTGCAGCCAGCATATCTACGCCCAGCTCAGCGATTAATTTGCACTCGGACGGATCGGCTACTTCTCCTGCCCCTACTACACCATCCTCTTCGCCTCCTATAGAGCCAACCTCAGCTTCTACTGAAATGCCCTTTTCACCGGCGATTTTGATGATTTCCTTTGTCTTTTCAATGTTTTCCTCTATGGAGTAATGAGAACCGTCAAACATGACAGAAGAAAAACCCGCTTCAATGGTTTTCAAAGCGCCTTCATAACTGCCGTGATCCAGGTGTATTGCTACAGGAACTTGGATATTCAACTCCTCTATCATTCCCTTAACCATACCTACAATGGTTTTATAACCGCCCATATATTTTCCGGCTCCTTCGGATACGCCTAAGATAACCGGTGAATTGCATTCCTTGGCAGTTAGCAGAACGGCTTTTGTCCACTCCAGGTTGTTGATATTGAACTGACCTACCGCATATTTTCCTTCTCTAGCCTTGACTAACATTTCTTTTGCTGAAACTAACATGTGAAGCCCCCCTAATTATTTATTATGTATTTTGATTGTTATACATGACTATATAATATAAATTCCCATCATGGGGACTAAAAATGACCCATAGGGACAAATATATTCCAGGAACATTATACCATATATTTATATTTAGTTAAATCGTTAAATTCAATAAATTTATAAATGGGGCGAATAAACTCTATTTTACATCTTCCTTTTTGCTTATATACAGACTTCCATCAAACTGCAGCTCCGCAAAGAAAACATCTTTTGCATCATTTACTCCAGCCTGTTTTAACTGCTGCTCCAGCCACTCATTACTCAGGTTGAACTCTTTCATATTACTCGAAACCACCTTGCCGTCCACTATAATTTCTGCAGGCAGACAGCCTCGGACCTCCGATTCAATTTGCATATCCTTCTTCGTTACAGATTCCAAAGAAGGCTTTTTTAGAACACTTAGCTGACCATTAGGCTCTAGTATTGCGTAATCAACTTCTTTGATAGAAAATACGTTATTTGTCCGCAGCAGCATAGTAAGATCATCCATATTCAATCTTTGGGAGGCTAAAGCTTTTTGCATGATGATGCCCTTTTTGATGACGATGGAGGGTTCCCCGTCTAGAAAAACTCTTGCTCTAGATGACTTCATACTGATGTATTCCACAACAAAGGTCAAAATCGCCCATATGACCAAAGCGACAACGCCATCGATGAGCTTTATATCTCTATGAACGACCATATCCCCCGCGACATTTCCCATGGCTACCCCTGTTATGTAGGTGAATATAGTGAGCTGTCCCAACTGTTTTTTACCCAGCAGCCTTATGAGAATAAGCAGGACCGTAAAACCAATCAAAGTTCTTAGGGATGTTTCAATTATGCTATGCATACTTCCTCCTTGGCATCATTAAATAAGTTTTGGCTAACAGCAGTTATTTTCTGAATCTGCTGCAGCATTTATTCAGATTTTATCACCGATTATAATTTTACGGGACATAGATATGATATAGTTTTAGTATGATGCTGTTTAGGAGGAAAAAACTATGAGACATAAGGTTACTGCCAAGCAGGAAAACAGCAAGCTGTGCTTGGTATGCGGGATGAAAAACGACTTTGGATTGAAAACTTCCTTTTATGAGCTGGAAAATGGGGAACTGGCTGCGGTATTCAAAACCATGGAGGAGCATCAAAGCTATCCCGGCAGGCTTCATGGGGGGATAACGGGCGCCATACTGGATGAAACCATTGGCAGGGCCATCATGATAAAGGATAGAAATGTATGGGGCGTTACCATCGAGCTGAATATAAGCTATAAAAAACCGATTCCTTTAAATACAGAGTTAAAGGCGGTGGGCAGGATAACAAAAGATTCAAGCAGGATATTTGAAGGTACGGGGGAACTGCTGCTGCCCAACGGAGAGGTTGCAGCAACAGCTCATGGAAGATATATGAAGATGCCTATAAGCAAGATCGCGGATATAGATATAGGAGAAATGGATTGGCAGGTAATAGCATCCCAGGAGGAACCGGAATCCATAGATATTTAAAGGCTTCCAAGGAAGCCTTTTCCTATGCCGCAAAGAACAGAAATATTCGTGAACATTTTCGCCATAGTGGCATAAGCTGAATTATAGAACTCATTTTTTGGGAGGAGGCGCACTATGGCTATTGAACTTAATATTCTACACTGGATTTATCTTATCTTCATCTTTCTGATTATTGCAGTAATGGTAATGAAGCGGGATACCAGCCTTGTCTGTGTAGCGGGTATATTCTTGCTGGGTTTGTTTGCTACAGCCTCGCTTTATCAATCTGTTATGGGTATCTTCAACAGTTTTATCTATGCCATAAAAGAACTGCTGGGTACCATATTGATTATTTCCATTATTACAGCCATGAGCAAGGGTTTGCTAGAGGCGGGTATCAATGAAGTAATGGTAAGCCCCTTTACGAAGCTGATAAAAACGCCGAATTTGGCATACTGGGTAATTGGTATTCTAATGATGGTGATTTCCTGGTTCTTCTGGCCTTCGCCTGCTGTTGCACTGTTGGGGGCAGTTCTGCTGCCTGTGGCACTAAATGTAAAGCTGCCTGCTATGGGTGTGGCAGTAGCCATGAACCTATTTGGTCATGGTATTGCACTATCCAGCGACTTCATCATTCAGGGTGCACCAAAGCTGACCGCAGATGGTGCAGGTATTCCTGTAGGTGAAGTAGTCGCAGCCAGCGTACCCTTAGTGTTTGTTATGGGTATTGTAACAACTGTGGCAGCCTTTTGGCTGCTCAAGAAGGACATGAAAAGCGGCGCTCTAAGTGCAGAGGCCACATTGCTGCCTATTGCAGAGGGTGCAAAATCCGATGTAAAACAGTTGTCCATGGGCGTCAAAAAGCTTATTGCGGTCTTAATTTTGTTGTTCTATGTGGCAGATATCATAGTCATGTACTATGCGAAGCTGCAAGGAGGGGACGCAACTGCTCTAATTGGAGGAACCTCTGTATTCATACTTGTAATGATTTCATTGCTTTCTCAAAAGCAAAGAGGTATGGAAAAAATCATGGCTTACATGATAGAGGGCTTGCAATTTGGTTTCAAAATATTTGGTCCGGTTATTCCGATTGCAGCATTTTTCTATCTGGGGGATTCTGCCATGGTAAGCATTTTTGGAGATGTATTGCCTCAAGGCTCAGCCGGACTTGTCAACGACCTGGGTGTGACTTTGGCAAATCTGGTTCCGTTGAATTCGGCAGTAGGGGCGATTACACTGACTACAGTGGGTGCTATAACAGGCTTGGACGGTTCCGGCTTCTCCGGTATCAGCTTGGTCGGTCCTATTGCGAAATTGTTTGCAGTATCCATCGGAACCAGCCCTGCAACGCTTACAGCTCTTGGTCAGATTGCAGCAATCTGGGTAGGCGGAGGAACACTAATTCCTTGGGCAGTTATTCCGGCAGCTGCTATATGCGGTGTTGACCCCTTCGAGCTTGCAAGGAGAAACTTGAAACCGGTGTTTATCGGTTTGGTAGCAACAACCATTGTAGCGATATTCTTGATATAGATATAAATGTAATAGAGCCACCCGCAAGGGTGGTTTTATTTTTCAGAAAATACTTTACAAAATTTGTGAGAAAGCATATATTATATATAAATAATCATATATAACTTTTTATATATAGGGAGCTGATGGAATGACTTTAGGTTTTATTTTGCTTGGGCTGCTCAGTATAAAGCCCATGACAGGTTATGATTTAAAAGGCTTTTTTGATAAGTCTATCAATTTCTTCTGGACTGCCGAGTTAAGCCAAATCTATAAGGAGCTGTCCAAGTTGGAGGCAAAGGGCTATATTTCCTTCGAGGTGCTACCTCAACAGGGAAAGCCTGACAAAAAAGTTTACAGCATCAATGGGTCAGGGGAGCAAGCTTTTGTAGATTGGCTGAGAGATTTCCCCCACAACTTGACGCCGATTTCCAGAAACGAGTTTTTGGTGAGGATGTTTTTTAGTGCCAAGATTAGCAAGGAAGAAACTATGCTGCAGCTGTCACGGTATATTAGACAGCAAGAGCAAGATCTGGTTACCTTTCAGCAGATCGAGGAAAAGTTAACGAATCTGATAGAGAATGATAAAGAAAACAAGGAATACAAATACAGAAGGTTTACAGTAAGACGGGGAATCCAATTTACTCAAACAGAGATTAACTGGGCAAAAGAATGTATTGAAGAGCTGCAGGAGATGTAGGATATCCTTCTGCGAGCAGGAATAGGGGGAGCGAAATGGACATTATAAAATTTAGTTGGATGAAATATAAGAGATTATATCTAGTAGCTGTGATAGTTCTTTTGCTGATTTCTATTGGTGGATGCAGCACAGATGATTCAAGTCTGCAGGTAAATGCGAAGGAAAATTGGACAGAGGTCGGAAATAGCATTTATATATTTACCAGCGACTTTTATCTGGCAAACATAACACTGGTTGTCTCCAATGGAGAAGGAATTTTAATAGATACTGGGGCAAATAAAGAAGATCAGGAGAAAATCCAGCAATTCCTGAAGGAAAATAACATAAAACTCAGCAATATCATTATCACGCACAAGCATATGGATCATTATGCAAATATAAATGCACTGAAAACGGAGGATATGATTCCTGTAACACCAGAGAATGCAAAGCAGGGACAGCAGATTCAATTGGGGGATAAGACCCTTAGAATCATTTTCACAGAGGGGCATTTCGCACCAAAAGGCCACATTAGCGTGGAACTGCTTGAGGATAATGTCCTGATAGCTGGGGATGTAATATGCAATGGTATTGTACCGCCTGTAAGCGCAGGGGGCAATTTATTTGATTTGATGAATACCTTAGAGGAATTGCAAAAACATAAGTACAGTCTGATTATTCCGGGGCACGGGGATATTGTGCCAACAAAGAAGATATTTCAAATCAATCTAGGCTACCTGGAGAATGCAAAACAGCATGTGGAGCAGCTGATGGCAAAGGGCGGAAAAATAACAGATCTGAAAGGAATTAAGCTAGAGGATTGCTTAAAGGATACCAGTGATTATTACAAAGAAAATCTTGAGGGCTGGCACCTAAAAAATTTACACAAGATTTATTTAGACATTAAAACAAAAACCCCATAGTACCAGCTGCGTGAGGAAACTAGATTCAAACTACTAGGAAGCCCCTGCCAAAGATAAAGAGATGCTAATGGCGGGGCTTTGCTTTTGTTTTATTCCACTTGCTAAGCTGCTCTCTGATAAATGCTGCACCTTGTGCATTTATCTGCTCTTTAGGTATCACGATGGCTTTGACCTTTGCTATATACAGAAAGAAATGGCGTTTGGTTTCTACCCCCTTATATAGCTCTTTCCACTCCACATTGAAGGTGGATGATCTTGTTGCAATGGTGATTTGATTCTCATCTATAGTAATGGTTTGCTCCTCTTGCAGAAACTTATCGCTGTCATAAATAGACTTAGTGGAAAAGAAGATGATAATAGGGAAAAGAATTAATACAATGAATAGCACTGCGCTGCAGAATATGAAAATTCCCAGGGAGAACATATCTCCATCCAATAAGTAAAAATAATATAATAAGGGCAGCATGGCAAGGGTTACTGCACTACTTATGAAAAGCAGGATAGGGTTGGTGCGCATATAGCTGTGCCAAAAGCTAAATGCCCTATAATCCTTTAGAGAGGTTCTGGTTTTAAACTCATGATTCATCTTTAACATTCACTCCTATTATAATGTTCAATAGTAGTATTCTGCATATAAATTAGGAAACTCATACTCTTATGTCAATGATGCATAGCCTAGGGATAATTTTTATATAGATAAAAACGACCGTTCTTTATAGATTGCATCATGATATAATGGTCTAAAATAGGGAAGAGGGGGATGAGCAATGAGAGTTGAAGCCTTGAGAAATGAAAGACTGGATGAATTCATCACATATTGCAAGATGCATAGGCGAGAAGTGGATGATTCCTATCTGTATGATGAGGATCTAAAGGAATTCCAGCCTAATGAGGAAAATCCGACCTATATTATTTTGGATGATCATGATAAAGTCATCGCAGCAGCATCCCTAATCATGGATGACTATAATAGACGGGGGAAAAAGGCGCGTTTTAGAATATTACATTCAGAGATAGCCGATGCAGACTATTATGATATGTTGTTGAAGCCCTTATTCAAGCATACAGACGGCTTGAATAAGTTGAATATATTTGTACCCTTGATAGATGAGGCTACCATGAAGCATATGGAATCTATAGGTTTTGAAGGAGAACGGTATTCCTTCCTGCTGGTTAGAGAGAATCAAGATGTGCCTGAATGGAGCCTGCCAGACGGTTACGAGATAAAGCCTTTTAGACCGGGTCTGGACGAGGGTATTTGGTGCGTGGTTAGAAATGCAAGCTTTGCGAAGCTTCAAGGCAGCGAAACGCCGGCCACGCCTGAAATGATAGTCAAGATGGTTTCTGCTGAGGGTTATTTGGAAGGCGGCATGATGATTCTATACCATAGGGGCAAGCCTGTAGGGGTAGTCAGAGGAGAAGGGGACGAATATGAGGATAGACCCATCATGAATATCGGGCCTTTGGCAATCATACCGGAATACCAAGGACAAGGTCTGGGAAGGATTCTATTGAGAGCCTCATTGACCTTTGCCAAAGAACATGGCTTTGACAGAGCAATACTTTGCGTCAATGGAGAAAATGACAGAGCCAAAGCCTTATATCTACAGGAAGGCTTTGTTCAGACGGAGGGAGTCATCTGCTATAAGTATCAGTTAGGATCAAAATAATCAGAAAATAAAAATGCCCGGAAGACTTCCGGGCATTGCATTTTAGATTGTTAAAACAGGCATTGTTCCTTCTTTAATTTTTTATATAACAGTACAGTGCCTCCGCAGCACATGAAGCAGCATAGGCCAATGAAAAGAAAACCTGCACTGTAGCCAAGCTTGATCCCTGCTGCTGCACCGTAATAATTTGTGAATATAAGCCTGAACAAATCTGTGATTGCCCCCACCAGAAGATTACCTATAACGATGATAATGCCCATAGCTGGGAGTGTAAAGGTCAAAGCGGTGCTGATGTTGTTTTTGAATACCTTGGACATCAGCGCCATGACGGTGGGGTATATGGGCGCTATGCCAAATCCGGCTGCAGCAAACAGAAATGCTGCCGGTCTGCCTATGAGAACTGCCAAGATAATTGAAATACCTGAGAACAAAGAAGCAAGCAATATGGATTTCGCAAAGCCGATACGATCAATCAAAGGTCCAAACAACAGTCTTGCCAGCATGAAACAGAAGAAGAATCCGGATAGGACGCTTGCTGCTGAGGCCGGGCTGAAGCTGTAGGACTTTTCAAGGAAGTTTGCAAGCCAGCCTCCGATAGCCATTTCTGCAGTTACACCAAAAGACAAAATAAATAGGATGAGCCATGCGGTGGAGTTTTTTATGAAATCCTTCATGGATACTCTCTCCTGGCTGTCCTGATCTTCTGAGGCAAATCTGCCCATAATAGCAGGCAGTATAGGAATAAGGGAAAAAGACAGCATAATCAAGTACATACCTCTCCACCCTAATAAGGCATCGGATATGGATAAACCCATCAAGCTAGTAGAAAGCAGTGGAGCAAACATGGAGCTCAAGCCATAGAAGAAGTGGGAAAGATTCATCATGGTACCTGTATTCTTGGTGAATATGGTGGCAGCCAAAATACCTAGGGATATTTCCAACATGCCATTGCCTAAGTACATGATAAAATAGGAGCCTGAGAACAGACTGTAGCTGGGTGACAAATAGATCAGGACCCCTGCCAGAGCCATGGTTACAAAGCTCAGGATGGTAGTTGTCTTGATTCCAAACCGCTTAACCAGCCAGCCGGTATAGCTGCAGGCCAGCAAATAGCCGAGGGAATTCAACGCCAGCAACAGTCCTATCTGAAATTCGCTTAGAAGAAATTCCTGTTGTATCCGGGGAATGGCTGGGCCTTTGATGTTTTCTGAAATACCAAACACCAGGAAGCCGATAAATATGGTAGCAGTTAAAATGATAAAATTCAGGTTTGATGGTGTGTTAAGCTTAGTATCTGTTTTCAATGCCGCACCTCTATATCTGCTGAAACAGCTTTTTATATATTTATACTTAATTGTTAATATAGCAATTACATCCATATGTGTCAAACGGATATAACAAACTGAAGTGGATGGTAATAATGGATATTTAAGACTTGCCGCAATTATAGTATGATTATATTAGGTATTTGATTGAAATATAGGAGCTGCTATGATGAAAAAAAGAACAACGAGGAAGTGGAATATGGTTATCATTGTTATCTTACTATTGCTTTGTTTATTAATTTTTGGAGGCTATCGTTTTTTGCATCAATCTTCCTATAATAACAAATCGCTGCTGCAAGACAGGGCATCAGGTCAAACCACGGTCTTTCGCAATGTCAACGTGATTCCAATGGATCAGGAAAAGGTCGTAGAGAAGCAAGATGTATTGATACAAGACGGAAAGATAACAAGAATCGGGAATACGGGTGAAATAGAAATACCGGAGCAAGCACAAATCATTGACGGTACTGGCAAGTTCCTGATACCCGGTCTTATCGATATGCATACCCATGTGTCAGATAAGGACGATTTGCTTTTACTGACTGCCAATGGGGTGACTACCATTAGAAACGTATGGGGATATGAAGGACTGCAGGTTGCCTTGGGTTTTCCAAATCACCTGGAGCTGAAGCGAGAGGTTGAAGCAGGCTTGCTGCTGGGACCTCGCATTATCACATCCGGCCCTATATTGGAAGGGGAGCCTGCCAATTCACCTATGATGTCTGTGCTCAAAGGCGGGGAGCAGGCGGAAGCGGAAGTCAGAAGACAGAAGCAGCTAAACTATGATTATATAAAGGTATATGACAACTTGGACATGGACACCTATAAGGCGATTGTTCAAGAAGCGGGCAAGCTTGATATAAAGGTAATAGGCCATGTGCCGTATAAGGTAGGCATCGATGCAGCCATTGAGAATAAGCAATACAGCATAGAGCATACAACAGGCTATATTGATCCTGATATGGCAGAGTTCCTGATTCCAAAAGACAGAGTGAAAGAATATGCAAATAAGACCAAGCAAGCAGGTATTTGGAATTGTCCTACCTTTGTAGTATGGCAGCATATTGTGCCTTATAAGGAGTTTGATAAATGTAAGGATAATAATCCATTGATGAAATATATATCCCCAAAGGTTGAACTATACTGGAGGATGTCTGCCAAGGCGATGAACGACAACATCAAGTATCAAGGAACGGATTACAATGGCAAAATGCTGGCTGTTCAGAAAGAGATGGTCCAAGCACTGCATGAGGCAGGGGCTGGTCTTGTAGCAGGAACGGACATGGGGAACCCCTTTGTATTTGCTGGGGAATCCCTTCACGAGGAATTGAGTTATTTCGTAGAAGCAGGATTAAGCCCTTATGAAGCTTTAAGGACGGCAACCACCAACGCCGCTGAATGCTTGATGCTGAAAAATGAGATTGGAATAGTGCGGGAGGGCAGAAAGGCGGACTTGGTGCTATTGAATAAAAGTCCTCTGGAGGATATCAGAAACACAAAGACTATTGAGGGTGTCATAGCAAATGGCAGCTGGCTTTCAAGGGAAGCACTGGATGGATATCTGGCCGGAATTGCAAAACAAAAAGGAAATAAATGATTAAAAGGGGAACAGTGTATGAAGCTGTTCCCCTTCTTATTAATCAGAAACGGATGAAGTTCCATTTTGCTGTACCTTCTATACTTATGCTTCGCTGATCAACTGCGCAATTTTTTGTTCCAATTTTGTCGGAGTGGTTGCCGGTGCGAACCTATCTACTACATTGCCCTTGGCATCCACTAGAAACTTTGTAAAATTCCATTTGATGTCTTCGTTAAAAAGTCCCTTCTTTTCCTGGCATAGATGCTTGTATAAGGGGTGTGCATTGGGGCATTTCACTTCAATTTTTTCAAATATTGGGAAGGTTGCTTTGTAGGTAGAGCTGCAGAAGCTTTTGATTTCCTGGCTGCTGCCCGGTTCTTGATTTCCAAACTGATTGCAGGGAAAGCCGAGAACTTCAAACTTATCATTTCCCAATTTTTCGTAAAGAGCTTCCAGCTCTTTATATTGCGGTGTGAAACCTCACCTGCTTGCTGTATTGACAATCAGCAAGACTTTTCCTTCATATTTTTTAAGACTTACATTTTCCCCATCGATTGTTTTTACCTGAATATCGTAGATGGACATGTCATAACCTCCCTTGTATTTATTCATTCATATATTTTCTAGTTTTCCTATTGAAAACATTATATCATAGATTTGATTGTACACAATACAATTTTATAAAATTTAATTTGATAATAACCTTAACAAAGCGGATGAAATGGTTTATAATAAGGTTAAATGAGTGAAAAATACAGGAGATGATTTCAGTGGACAGAAATGAAATTTTAAAGCTGGAAAATCAATTATGCTTTTCTATATATGCTGCATCTAGAGCTATTACAAAGATATATAGACCTTTTCTTGATAAGCTTGGAATAACCTATCCTCAATATTTGGTCCTGCTGGTGCTTTGGGAATGTGAAAGTATCTCCTTGAAAGACTTAGGGAACAAGCTTTATCTTGACTCCGGCACCTTGACACCTCTCTTAAAGAGATTGGAATCCATGGAGCTGTTAAAAAGAGAGCGCTCCAAAGAGGATGAGCGGGTTTTATGTGTTTCCATTACAGAGAAAGGCTTGGAGATGAAGCAGGAGGCTGTTAAGGTACCTGAATGCATCTTAGGTACTATGAATGCTGACCTAGCTTTTTTGGCAAATCTGAAAAGTGAAGTGGATAAGCTTTTGAAGGACTTAAAGGAATAAAATAAAAAAGAAATGCTTCTACAGCATTTCTTTTTTGATGCCTTTTTCAAGGCTGATTTCATATTCAATATACTCATAAACGCCTTCGTCGAAGTATTCGCTGAAGGCGTTTAATTCTTCCAGCTTCAGATCTTCGATGGCTCTGCTTTTTTCCTCACAGTATCTAATGATGCTTCCTACAAGACCATGGGCGTCTCTAAAGGGCATGCCTTTTAGAACCAAGTAGTCTGCAACCTCCGTGGCATTGAGAAATCCCAACTTTACAGCCTCCTTCATTTTGCTCTTATTTATCTTTAAGGTTCTCATCATTTCTGACATGATCTTCAAGGAGGATTGAACCGTGTTCACCGCATCAAAGAAGGCTTCTTTGTCCTCCTGCATATCCTTGTTATACGCCAAGGGCAGGGCTTTCATCGTGGTAAGAAGAGAAACCAAGGAACCATATACTCTTCCGGTTTTTCCTCGAACAAGCTCGGCTGCATCAGGGTTCTTCTTTTGCGGCATGATGCTGCTTCCTGTTGCAAATTGGTCGCTTATTTCAATAAAGCTGAATTCCTTGGTGCTCCATAGAATAAGCTCTTCGCACAAGCGGCTAAGGTGCATCATGATGATAGAAAAAGCTGACAAAAGCTCCAAAAGATAATCTCTGTCGCTGACTCCGTCCATAAAGTTGCTGACAGGCTTCTTGAAGCCTAGGGTTTTGGCAGTGAGTTCCCTATCGATATCATAGGTCGTACCTGCCAAAGCACAGCAGCCAAGGGGACTTTCGTCCATAATCTCAATTGCATTTTCAAGTCTTTTTGCATCTCTTTCAAACATGCTGACGTAAGCCAATAAATGATACTTAAAGGTTACGACCTGCGCTCTCTGCATATGCGTATAGCCGGGCATAATGACACCGCTGTTGTTATTGCCTAGTTCCTTGAGTACAGTAATAAGCACGGCGACTTCAGCAGAAGCTTCCTTTGCCTTTTTCTTTGCATAAAGGCGCATATCCACGGCCACCTGATCGTTTCTGCTGCGTGCGGTATGCAGCTTCTTTCCTGTATCTCCTAATCGCTCGACAAGCTTTGATTCCACAAAGCTGTGGATGTCTTCGTAATTGCCTTCTATTAATAAGCTTCCGCTTTCAATCTGTTCCAAAATCTCACATAGACCATTAATGATCAGAAATTCCTCATCATAGCTCAGAATACCACATTTCGACAGCATTTGTACATGAGAAATACTTCCTGATATATCTTGTTTATATAAAGTCTTATCAAAGCTAAGGGAACTGTTGAAGTCCTCCATAAGCTCGCTTTCTTCTGAGGTAAACCTGCCGCCCCAAAGCTTCATTGCTAACACTCCTTTGTTATTTTTTTTGAGTCATGGCTTTAATTTTTGAAGGCAATGCATAAAGATTGATAAAGCCTGCAGAGTCTTTATGATCAAACATTGTACCAGTACTGAAGGATGAAATCTCCTCGCTGTACAATGCATAAGGGGTATCTGTACCCGCACACTTCACGTTGCCTTTATAAAGCTTAAGTTTTACGCTGCCTGTAACAGTTTGCTGGGTTACATCAATGAAGGCATCCAGGGATTCCCTTAAGGTAGTAAACCACAAGCCGTCATATAAAAGCTCGCCGTATCTTTGCGCTATGAGCTGCTTGAAATGCTGGGTGTGTTTATCCAGGGTCAAGCGCTCCAACTCCTCATGGGCTGTATATAACAGCGTGCCTCCCGGTGTTTCATACACTCCGCGGGATTTCATTCCAACCAAACGGTTTTCTATGATGTCAATCACACCGACGCCGTTTTTTCCTGCAATCTTATTTAGTGCATGCAGTAAGTCTATTGGGCTTAACTCAGCGCCATTCACCTTAAGTGGAATACCCTTTTCAAAGTAGATCTCAACGTACTCAGCTTCATCAGGAGCTTGTTCCGGCGGGGTCACCATCATGTATAGGTCTGATTTATGCTCGTTTATGGGGTTTTCTAAGTCTCCACCCTCATGGCTGATATGCCATAGGTTCTGATCTCTCGAATAGATCTTTTCCTTTGTGACAGGCAAGTCGATCCCTCTTGCTTCTGCATAGTCAATAGCTTCTTCTCTGGACTTGATATCCCAGATTCGCCATGGTGCAATGATCTTGATGCTTGGGTCAAAGGATGCGATGCCTACTTCGAAGCGCACCTGGTCGTTTCCTTTGCCGGTACAACCATGGCATATATATTTGGAACCCTCCAGGTGAGCGATTTCCACCAGTCTCTTGGCCATAGAGGGTCGTGCGAATGCGGTGCCAAGAAGATATTTGCCTTCATATTTCGCGCCGCTCTTAATGCCCTTATATAAATATTCTGTTATGAACTCTTCCTTGAGGTCTTCTATGTAGACCTTGGAGGCCCCCGTTTTTATTGCTTTTGCCTTGACTTCCTCCATGCTGTCTCCCTGGCCGACATCCAAGCAGACGGCAATTACTTCAAAATCATAGTTCTCCATTAACCAAGGTACAATGATAGAGGTGTCCAATCCTCCTGAATATGCTAGTATGACTTTTTCCTTCATAATCAACGCTCCTTATATTAAAATGATATTCTTGTATCCAAATTCTTTTGTGTCAATATGCAGTCTCTTTGTGGCATGAATCCGGATTCACTGCCGCTATCCCTAATGGAACGGCTAATATATTGTATTTTCAATTATGGATAATTATACATTTTACATAATAATTATGCAAGTACAATTTTTAAAATACTTTGATTTTTTCGCCAGATTTGTTCTTGGGACAGCCTATAAACGTTAGACAATAATGTATGGGACTCTTGGTTACATATATTGTAAATGGACAGGTTGTGATGTATAATGTTGTAAAAGAATGTAGGAGGGGTGCGGAATGATAGGACGAAAGACAATATGCAGATTGTTATGCATGGTTCTGATTGCTATGGCCATATTCATGGATGCCGCTGCCTTGAACGTATATTCAGACAACGACCACAAAAGGATTTTAATATTGAATTCATATCATAAAGGTCTTACCTGGACTGATGAGGAAACAGATGGAATCATGGAGGCTCTGAAGGGGTTTGATGAGGATAGCGATATAAGTGTAGAATATATGGATTGGAAAAACCACCCTACGGAAGAGAATCTGACGAATATATATCATCAACTTAAGTATAAACATTCTGAAATGCCCCATGATATTGTAATTACTACCGATGATGCGGCACTGGAGTTTGCCGTCAAATATCAGGATGATTTGTTTGCCGGGGTTCCCATTGTATTCTGCGGTGTAAACGCTGAAGGCGTGCAAAAACTGGGAAAAGGACGGCAGAAGGTTACTGGAGTGACTGAGATTATCGACCCGGAGAACACAATGCTTTCGGCTATGACACTCAATCCCGATATAAAACAAGTATATGTACTTTTTGATAATACAGAAAGCGGCAGATCAACAGGGGCAATGACGATTCGAGCAATTGAAAGCGTTGCGCATGGTATTGAAATAAGAACCATGAATGAAATGGGTCTGCCTGAAATCATGGATGAGGTAAGTAAGGCACCGGATAATAGCATTGTATTAATAACTACTTATTATAGCGACCCTAAGGGAAACACCGTTGGATTTGAGCACTTTACAAAGAAGGTCAGTCAAAGCAGCAGAGTGCCGGTTTATCATTTGTATGAATTTGGCTTGAACAACGGTGTGATAGGCGGCAGCTTGTTAAGTGGAAGGCTTCATGGACAAAGTGCAGGCAATCTGGCGATTCGAATTCTTAAGGGCGAGGATATCGAGAAAATACCTGTTGAGGATGCAAAAGCAAGCAGATACATATTTGATTATCAACAGCTTAAGCGTTTTGATATCTCTGTAGGGAAGCTTCCATGGAACTACCAGGTTCGAAATAAGCCTTATTCATTCCTTGAAGAACATCAAGACATCGTTATAACGGCGGCTATAGCATTTGCTATACTTATCGGATTTATCATCGTGCTTGTTTTCTATCTTAGTAAAATAAGCACCATGAAGGTTGAACTGGAGGTATCTGGTAATAAGCTGAAGCAGCAATACCAGAAATTGATGCAGGCGCAAGAAAAACTTGTGATAAGTGAAAGCAGATATGCACTGCTTTTTGAAAAAATGCTGAATGGATTTTTTATATGTGAGCCTGTGCTGAATGAGCATGGCAAATATGTTGATTTACGGATACTAAGTATAAACCCAGGTTTCAAAACCCAAATAGGTGTTGATGCCGATGAGATCGTCGGGGGGGTCTGGAGTGAGGTTTTGGGATATCCCAATCAGAACCTGCATGTATATCATGAAATATTGCAGACCGGGGCGTCAAAACACTTTGAAACCTACTATCCCAATACCGGCATCTACTATCTGGTCAATGCATTTAAGGTAAGTGAAAATCAGGTGGGCGTGGTATTTGACAACATAACTGTATACAAGCAGGCTATAAAGGAAATAACTATGCTCAACGAAGACCTGGAGCAGCGTGTTCTGGAAAGGACAGAGGAACTTCAAGGTGTAGTGAAGGAGCTGGAAGCCTTCACTTACACTGTATCCCATGACCTCAAGTCTCCACTTAGAGCTGTAGATGGATATAGCAGAATTATACTAGAGGACTATGGACATAAGCTGGACAGTGAGGGAAATGAGATCATCTGTAATATAAGAAATGTCTGCAAGGATATGATAGACATGATCAACCAGCTCTTGAAATACTCCACTACTTCAAAAGCGGAGCTGTTCAAGGAAGAATTTGATATGGAAGAACGATTTAAAGCTATATTTGCTGAGCTAAAGTCCGCAAACCCGGACAGGAAGATCATGCTGACAATCGAAACCGGAATGCCCAAGGTTTTTGCTGATAGAATAATGATGAGCCAGGTAATCTATAATGTCCTATCCAATGCAGTAAAGTTCACAAAGCATAGGGAAGTGGCAGATATAAGTGTGGGATGTACGATTACACCGGATGAATATGTATTCTATGTTAAAGACAACGGCGTTGGTTTTGATATGGAGTATTCCGGCAAGCTGTTTGGATTATTTCAAAGGCTTCATGCTTGCGATGAATTTGAAGGAAGCGGTATTGGCTTGGTGACCGTGAAGAAGATTATCCAGAAGCATGGCGGACAGGTGAGAATTGAAGGCGTGTCCGGTGCTGGTGCTGCAGTGTATTTTACATTGCCTTTCATGGAACAAGACTCTTTGATGTAAAGAGGTGACTTAAATGTTGAAGATTATGATAGTTGATGATATGGAGATTGTACGGCGGGAGCTGAAAAGGGTGAAGCTATGGGGTGAAGAGTCCGGCTTCATCATATCGGAGGAAGCGTGCGATGGCCATGAGGCATTGGAAAAACTCAGATGCAGTGCGGTAGATATGATTATTACAGACATACGGATGCCTAGGATAGACGGTATTGAGCTTTTAAAAAAGGTTGCAGAGGAGAAGCTTTGCACTTGCTTTATCATCATGAGCGACTACAGTGAGTTTAACTATGTCAGACAGGGGCTTGTGTTAGGTGCCTTTGATTACATCGTAAAGCCTGTTGATGAATATGAACTGAAAAATCTGTTGGTAAGAGCGAAGGACTATATCCTGGAACGAAAAAGCGAGCAGCAAAGGGTAAAGCAGCTGGAACAAAGCTTGGCTGATAAGCAGGAACTCTACTTTTCACAAGCAGAGCTGAATCGGCTTACAGAGCTAGTGAAGTCAGGTGACGAGCGTGCAGTGGAATATGGCGGCCGTTTGGCCGATATAGTAGCTTCCCGTGTGGATGGCGATGCAGCCAAGTTAAGCAGCGCTTTGAATGGTATTTATGGAAGTATGACTGCCAAGCTGAAGGAAGCTGATAAGTGGCTGAATAAGTTTGTGGGTACTGATAGCGCTGAGATGCTAAGCTTTACGAGACTTGATGATATGAGGCTGATCAAAGCACATTTTATCAGTGTGCTGGATTCTCTGGTAGAACTACTAAGCAAGCTGAAATGTGGAAAGGTCGAGAATCAAGTAGTGAATCAGGTGTGCAAATTTGTTTTGGAAAACATTGACGGAGATATATCGTTGAAAGTTGTATCTGACTTGATATTTATGAATAGGACTTATATCAGCGAGGTCTTTAAACAAAAAACAGGGATATCCTTTACAGAGTATCTGACGACAGTAAAAATGGAAAGAGCAAAGAAACTTCTTTCGGAGGAACGGCTAAAGACCTATGAAATAGCGGGTCTGCTTGGCTATAAGGATATTGAGTATTTCAGCAAGCAGTTCAAGAAATATACCGGATTTCCACCTTCTGAATATAAGTTGAAGTCCATAAAGATAATCTGACAATAAACCCGAAATTTTTCGGGGTAAGAACCCAATATATTACATTCTTAAGAAAAGGATAATTTTGTATGATTAGTTCATATACAAAGTTATCCTTTAGTTTTTGATAAGGGTGGAAAAAGATGAAGCATGTACATATATTGATGGTGGAAGACTCTATTTATTCAGCAGACTTAAACATCAGGGTACTGAAAAGGGCTGGATTTTTAGTGGAGGCCAAGGTAATTGCAAGTAAGGAAGAGTTTCATAAAGCACTGGAAGAAAAACAGTGGGACATTATATTAAGTGACAATAATATGCCTGGGTTCAGCGGATTGCAGGCATTGGATATAAGAAACAAAATGGGGTGTAAGACTCCCTTTCTCATGGTTACCGAAGACATTTCGGAAAAGGATTTGATGCGGGCAATGGAAAGTGGCTGCCGCGGCTGCATAAAAAAAGAATATCTTGATGTAATGGGAAAACAGGTAGAAGAAATACTTGAGATGAAATAATGGCATAGTTTGTATAGACACCATATATTAAGAAAGGAGGACCTAATGTTTAAAGGATGGTTGAGTTCAACAGAGCATTATAACAATAAAACCACGGTGGAATCGGATGAATCTGCACAGAATACGGACAAGCGTTACCCGGAGAGGGCGGCTTTTAAAATAGCTGCTGTTTATATGATTACAGGGATCCTATGGATTTTGTTGTCCGATAAAATGCTGGGGTTTATTGTGATAGATAAGAATGTATTGACAAATGTGAGTATGATAAAAGGATGGATTTTCATTTTAATCACAGGTGTATTGGTTTATTCGCTGGTTTGTGCAGCACTGATTAGGGCAAGATCGGCTGAGGTCAGTCTATTTGCCAGTTATCAAAAGCTGAGCAAGACCAATATGGAATTAGCCCATGCCTATGATCAGGTGGATGAATCGCAGACCAAGTTGATTCTACAATATGATGAGCTTTTGAAAAACCAGGATAAGCTTAAGGCCTATGAAAAAGAACTGTTTTACCAAGCGTACCATGACCAGCTTACAGGATTGTTAAACAGAAGAGCATTGATGAACACCCTTGATCGTCTGATGCAGGAGAATGCAGCAGAGAAGATAGCGCTGCTGCTTGTAGATATTGATCATTTCAAATATATCAATGATGTGATGGGGCACGGCTTTGGTGATAATTTGCTGATTAGAATGAGCCAACGCTTGGAGGGTCTGCTGGAAAACAATGATGCAATTTACAGGCTAAGCGGGGACGAATTTGTAATCCTTTTGGAGGGGTATGAGGATAGTGCAGAGGTTGAGAGGCTTGCAGTTAAGCTCTTAAAGGGCTGCAAGGAGCATTTTGAAATTGAGTCCAGCAATATATTCGTTTCTATAAGCATAGGGATATCCCTTTACCCTGATCATGGCGAGGAGCTGCATGAGCTCCTGAAAAATGCAGATATAGCAGTATACAAGGCCAAAGGAAGCGGAAGAAATAGGATGGTTTTTTACAATAAGCCTATGAATGATGCACTGGCAGAGCGTGTTCTGCTAGAAAAGCATCTGAGAACGGCTTTGGACAATAATGAATTTATACTTCATTATCAACCGCAGCTGGATTTGTCTACAAACCGTATATCCGGATTTGAGGCCTTGATAAGATGGAACAGTCCTGAACTTGGATTCATATCTCCGCTGAAGTTTATCAGTATAGCGGAGGATACGCACTTGATTATTCCAATTGGTGAATGGGTGTTGAAAAGCGCTTGTTCATTTTTGAAGGGTATACAGCAGCAAGGCTATGACGATTTATCGGTATCGGTGAATATTTCTATGCTCCAGCTGCTTCAAGATGACTTTGTGGATAAGTTGATTTGCATACTGAAGGATACAAAGCTAAACCCTAGATATCTTGAATTGGAAATTACCGAGTCCATACTGATGGAGTCCTATGAGGCTATAAGAGAAAAACTAAAACTGCTGCAAGGAAAGGGTATTAAAATCGCACTAGATGATTTTGGGAAGGGCTACTCATCATTGAACTATTTGAAGCAGCTTCCAATAGATACCTTGAAGGTTGATAAATCATTCATAGATACGATTCTGACAGACGACAAGGACAAGTCCTTAGCGGATCTGATTGTGATGATTGGGAGGGCTTTGGGAATATCTGTGGTAGCTGAAGGGGTAGAGACTCAGGAGCAAGTCCTATATTTGGCAAAGCATAAGTATACTAGGATTCAGGGATATTTTTTCAGCAAGCCCATACCCGGAGAAAAAGTAATTGAGGTAATAAAACTAGCAATCAAGTAATGATAAAACAAATGGGGGAGAATAAATAATGAACATAAGAGCAAAACTATCGGTTTTTATGATAGCAATAATGATTTTTTCCATCTTGCTGATGGGCGCGTTTGTACTGACTAAATCCACAAATACCATATCTTCACTGACAAATCAAGCGATGCAGGAACTGAATAAAAGCTATTATGAGTTGATTCGTTCCATGATAGATAAAGAGGCAAGAAATACCGCTATCATTGCAGAGCAAAAAGAAATAAGGGATTTGCTGCAAAAGAAGCAGTCAGGTGATGCAGCCGGCTTTGCAGAGCTGCAGAATAGTGTAAACGAAAGCTTGCTCAAGTTGGTTAAAGATGCAGGCAATATTGAACATATTTTTATTGTGGGATTGGATGGAAAAATCGTTGCGGATAGTGATGTTAAATTGCTAAATGCAGATTTGAGCACCAGGAATTACACAAAGCAGGTATTGGCTACAGGCAGCCCTGTAATAAGTGAAACCCTTGTATCTAAATCTACAGGTGCCTTTGTAGTTGCATTTGCACATCCCATAAAAGCAAATGGGCAGTTGTTAGGCTTTGCAGCGGCAGCTGTGAATGCGGATAGTATCGTAAAATATCTGGCTGATACAAAGATACTTGGAACAAAATCCAGCTACGCCTATTTAGTTGACGAAAAGGGTACAATGCTGTACCACCCCACTGCTGACAAGATTGGAAAGCCGCTGGAAAATGCTCAGATAAAAGCTGTAGTGGCTCGTGTACAAAGCGGTGAAAAAGTAGAACCGGATTATGTAGAATATGAATTTCAAGGCAAGCCGAAGATGGCGGCTTATAGCATAATTCCCGAAACAAAGTGGACATTGGTGTTGACAGGGGATGTCAGTGAAGTGATGCTGCCGGTAAACAGCATGAGAACCTTTATTTTCATTATCGGTTTGATTTGTGTCACTATAGCGCTTGTTATCAGTATTTTAATTGCAAGGATGATAGCTGCTCCAATAGTCAAGCTGACCGAGCTCATCAATAAGACAGCTGAGCTTGATTTGAAATATGACGAAAGCTATGTGTATCTAGAGAAAAATAAAGATGAGACAGGGACGATTGCCAAAGCCATGTTCCATACAAGAAAGGTTTTGCGTGAAATGACCGGAAACTTAATGTCTGTATCCAAGAACATGATGGAGAATGCAGATAAGCTAGAGAAGCTTTCTATAAAGGTTCAGGAGAATGCTTATGAAAATTCAGCGACCACACAGGAACTGTCTGCAGGGATGGAAGAGACAGCTGCATCCTCAGAAGAAATTACAGCAACAGTAGCAGAAATAGACAGCAATGTAGAAACTATTGCTGACAGAGCTAAAGAAGGAACCAATATTTCCGGTCAAATCAGCCATAGGGCGGTTACTCTTAAGAAAGAGGCGTTGGAATCCAACGAGACTGCAAGGGTGATATATAATGCTGTAAGAGAAAAAATGGAGAAGGCTATAGAACAGACCAACACCATATCTCAAATAAGCATATTGGCAGATACAATACTCTCTATTACAGGCCAAACAAATCTATTGGCTTTAAACGCAGCAATTGAGGCAGCTCGTGCGGGTGAAGCGGGTAGAGGCTTTGCTGTAGTTGCAGATGAAATAAGAAAGCTGGCAGAGGAGTCCTCAAAAACAGCCTCCGGCATACAGGACATTGTAAGGAATGTATATTCTTCTGTAGGACAAATGAGAGAAAATTCAGAAGCTATGTTGACCTTTATTGATCAGAATGTATTGGCAGATTACGAGAAATTGGTTAAGGTGAGTGAACAGTATAGCTTGGATGCAGCCGTGGTGAACCAGCTTATGACAAACTTTGAAACAGCAGCTGAGCAGCTCAGTGTATCCATTTCCAGTATCTCGACGGCTATGAATGAAGTGGCGTCAACGGTCAACGAGGGGGCTAAAGGCGTGCAGGACATTGCAGAGAAGACTATAGATATTGTTGAGAAAACGCAGATAGAGGTAAAAATGGCAGATGAAAACACTCAGAGTGCAAAGGAACTGCAAAAGCTGGTGCAAAGGTTTAAGATATAAGGTGAAGACATGCTAGTAAAAGAAATTGAGGAACTAAGGGAACGTTTGAATGAAATGATGACTGGTGAGGAATATGGCTATCATGAAATATTAAATGTAAGCCAACAGTTGGATATCTTGATAGTAAAGTACCTAAGAGAAAACTTGGATCCTGCAATATAAGAGAATGAAAGCTAGGCACTAAATAGGGTGCCTGGCTTTTTGTTTGCCGATGAAGGTCCAAAAATCGACACATAAGGAAAGCGGTTTCCATGAAGTTTCCATAGTAATATATCTTTTCGATAGAACATATCTATATATTTTATGGGTTGCTTATGGGATTACTATCATTAAGGGCGCTAGTATACCCAAAAATAAAAATAATATTCACAAGCTGGAAAAGTTATTGTAAAATTAAAACAATTATGATAATATGAAAATAAAGTATGGAAACCGGTTTCCATACCGCGGGGATACCAAAATTTATGGAAGAGGTGGTAGAATAATGAAAAAGACACTGGCACTGGTTCTTGTAATTATTATGGTAGTAGGTATGTTGGCAGGCTGCACGCAAACAGCACCAGCAGCTACAGAAACAGCCCAACCAGCAGAAACAGCAGCTCCAAAAACCCTTAAGGTTTGGTCCTTCACAGATGAGGTAAGGACAATGGCACTTGCGTTCCAAGAGAAATATCCAAATGTCAAGGTAGAATACACAATGATTCCTATGACAAATGGAGAATTCCAAACAAAGCTTAAATCAGCTTTGCAATCCGGTGAAGTTCCAGACGTTATATCCCTTGAAGCTTCCTTCGTAAGAGAATATGTTGAGAGCGACTTCCTAGCAGACGTATCTGATTTGCTGCCAATTGCAAAGGATCTTGGCGTGTATCAGTTTACAATTGATATCGGTACATATGAAGGCGTAACAAAAGCTTTTTCCTATCAAGCAACTCCAGGTGCGATGTTCTATCGTAGAAGCCTTGCAAAGGAATACTTTGGAACAGACGATCCAGAAAAAATTCAAGAGTTAGTTACTGGTATGGAAAATTTCGAAGCAGCTGCAAAGATTGTTAAAGAAAAATCCAAAGGTAATACCTATATGGTAGGATCTACTGGAGACTTTGCAAACCTATTCTTTGCAAATCGTCAAACTCCATGGGTTGTGGACGGCAAGCTTGTAATAGACCCAATGGTAGATCAATTATTTGAAACAGCAAAATCCTTTAGACAAAATGGCTATGAAGCTCAGGCAAACCAATGGCAAGAGGGCTGGTTCGCCGGCATGAACGATTCTCTTGTTGACGCTAAAGGCAATCAAAAGCAAGTTTTCAGTTATCTGCTTCCAACTTGGGGACTTCCATATGTTCTAATGCCAAATGCAGCACCAAAGGAAGTTAAAGCAGAAGGTTCAGATACAACAAAAACTGTAGGTAAGGATACAGCAGGCGACTGGGCTTGCATTAACGGTCCAATGCCATATCAATGGGGCGGCACTTGGATAGGTGCAATGAAGGATTCAGAAAACCTAGATTTAGCTAAGGAATTTGTAAAATTCACAACCCTAAATCCGGAGACACTTAAGAACTGGGCACTAGGAACTTATACAAACGAATATCTGAAGAAAATCGACCCATCCATAGGCGACAAATTGGCTCAAGGTCCTGGCGACTTTGTTAGCAGCCAAAAAGTTGTAGACGAAATCGTATCCAAGTTTGACGATGCAGCAACCAGCAAGTTCCTGGCAGGACAAAACTCCTACAAAGGCTTTGCAGCTGCAGCACCTACAATAGATCTAAAGCTTATCCAAGCTTCTGATGATGCGATACAGCGTTCATTAAACGATCCATTGAACAACTACGCTTCCAACAAGCAAACAAAGGAAGAAGCAATAAAACAATTCAAAGATGCAGTTAAAAATGCACTTCCTGATATTATAGTAGAGTAAGCCACTTTGATATAACAAAATCTGCGGCTGGTCTAAGGCCGTAGATTTTGTTACTAATTTCGTATCAAGTAGGAAAGGATGTGCTTGCCTTGACGTTGAAAGCTAGTGGTAGAAAAAGCACTGGTAAAATCAATAAGAACTTTTACGGATACCTTTTTACTGCTCCCTTTATTATAGGGTTTCTTTTGTTTAGCTTATATCCTTTGATTTACACCTTCTTTTTAAGCTTCACAAATATGACAATGATGAGCAAAAGCTTTAAAATAATAGGCTTTGAGAACTTTACAAAGCTATTTTCAGATAAGTTCTTTCTTCAAGCCTTGGGTAACACGTGGAAGCTATGGCTCTTAAATTTTATCCCTCAATTAGGCATAGCGATGCTATTGGCTGTATGGTTTACCAGCAATAGATTAAAAATCAAGTTTGTTGGTATTTGGCGAACTATTTTTTATCTGCCCAATCTGCTTATGCCAGCTACAATAGCGGTTATGTTTTTTAGTTTCTTCTCCTTGTACGGGCCTGTAAATCAGTTTACAGTACGTGCTGGCATTATAAATGAAGCCATAGATTTCTATAGAAGCGATGGGTGGACTCAAAGCATTCTGGTTTTTGTGCAATGGTGGATGTGGTTTGGCTCCACACTGATCATCCTTATGGCGGGCATGACTTCTATTTCTCCTACATATTACGAAGCTGCAATGGTGGACGGCGCCAGTGCATGGGATATGTTCTCAAAGATAACCTTGCCACTTTTAAAGCCGGTACTGGTTTATACCTTGGTGACATCCCTGGTAGGCGGTATGCAGATGTTTGACATCCCATATATGCTGACCGATGGACGGGGCTCCCCCAATGGGTCAATTATGACGATGAACGTGCTGATGTATATGAAGTTTGCCAGCAATAAAGGGCACATAGGCGCAGCCTCAAGTGTCGGCGTCATGATATTCATTATAACCTGTATTGCTGCATTGCTGGTCATGAAGGCACTCAGCGAGAGAGAGCATAAGCCTGAAAAGAAGTCGGTTAAGCTATTTGCGAAGGGGGAATTGAAAGCATGAGTTACAAAACCAAAACCATGTTGATGCGTATTCTTGTATATACGGTATTAGCTGTCTTATTTGTAATATGCGTATTGCCAATATGGATCATGCTGGTAAATGCAACCCGTACCACTGCTGAGATCCAACAGGGCATCAGCCTGATACCCGGGAATAACTTGATCATGAACTGGAAGACCCTCACTGGAAGAGGCTTCAGCATAGCAAACGGATTTATGAACAGTACAATTATCTCCGTTTCTGTTACGGTTTTGACCGTTTATTTCTCCATGATGTTTGCCTATGCGATCCATGTCTATGATTTTTCTTATAAAAAGCTTATCTATGCCTTCGTTGTGCTCCTGGTACTGGTGCCGACGCAGGTTTCGATTATCGGCTTTTACCGTTATATGGCGGCATTTAAGCTGACGAACTCGTATTTGCCATTGATACTCCCTGCCATTGCGGCTCCGGGCTCTATATTCTTTGCAAAGCAGTATCTTGAGTCGGTAGTGGTTAGGGAATTAATAGATGCCGCAAGAATAGACGGCTGTAGTGAGATCGGCATCTTCCATCGGATTATGCTGCCTATTGCTAAGCCGGGTGCATTTACATTGGGTATATTCGCCTTTGTAGGGTCTTGGAATAACTTCTTTACACCTTTCATCATGATTTCCAAGATGAAGATGTATACGCTGCCTATGCTGGTGCAAACCCTGCGGGGAGATACTTATAGAACGGAATATGGAAGCATCTATTTGGGACTTGCAGTATCCATTATTCCTATATTAATTGTTTATGCCATATTCTCTAAATACATTGTCAATGGCATTGCCATGGGCGCAGTAAAAGAGTAATTTTGTGCAGAAAGTTGGTGCTAAATTGATAAAGAACCCTGTGCTTACGGGCTTTCATCCTGATCCCAGCATGATATGCGTAGATGGGACCTTTTATATCGCAAACTCTACTTTCGAATATTTTCCGGGCGTTTCAATTTCTGCCTCAAAAGATCTGGCAAACTGGGAAACCATTGAGGCGCCGCTGAATACAAAAGAGATGCTGGATATGACCGGCAATCCAAAGTCTGCGGGAATCTGGGCACCCTGTCTCAGCTACCGCGACGGGTATTTTTATTTGGTGTTTACCAATGTGAGAACTTGGTCTGATGGCCCTTTTAAGGATACGCCTAACTTTATTGTAAAGGCAGCCTCCATTGAGGGACCATGGAGCAAACCGATATTTATCAATTGTTCAGGCTTTGACCCGTCCCTCTTTCATGATGAGGATGGAAGAAAATACATCGTCAATATGGAGTGGGATTATCGAAAGAAGGATCATGCACAGTTTACAGGCATCCTTCTCACGGAAATTGATCCTTCCTCCCTAAAACCGATATCAAAACCTGTAAAGATATTTAAAGGCTCAGAAAGAGGACTGGTAGAAGGGCCGCACCTTTATAAGGTAGATGGCTGGTATTATTTAATCACAGCAGAGGGAGGCACCTCCTACGAGCATGCTGTTACAGTGGCCCGATCCAAGAGTATTGCAGGTCCTTATGAGCTGCACCCCAACACCCATCTAGTCAGTTCGAAGGACGCACCTGAGGCATACATCAAGAAGGCAGGACACGGCAGTATATGCATGTCTCCTGATGGAAGATGGTGGACTGCATTTCTATGCGGAAGACCTTTGGATGAGAGTATGAGATGTCCTTTGGGAAGAGAAACAGCGATCTCTGAAGTTGTATGGAAGGATGGGTGGCCTTATCTTAAGGAGGGTGGGATGGTACCGCCTGACCAATTTGAGGGCTACGGAGAGCAGAATAAACAGAGACAGTTTGATTATAAATTCAATAGTGACGCTTTTAAGCTGGACTTGATGTCCTTGCGTGTTCCTGCGCAATATGATGTCTTGGAGGATGGAAGACTGAGACTTTATGGCAAGGAATCCTTGGTATCTAAACATCATCAGAATATGCTGATGCGCAGGCAGACAGATTTTTGTTTTGAAGCGGAGACCTGCCTTGAACTTCCTTTTGATCATTTTCAGAGGATGGCAGGGCTGCTGTATCGATATAATGAAGAAAATCAATATTATTTACGGGTAGCTTTTGATGAGCAAAAACAGCAAAAGTGCCTGGGACTACTTTGCTTTGACAATGGCAATTTTACCATGCCCTTAGGGGATGATGAAATCCCTGTGGGAAATGGCAAGCTGTACCTGAAACTCACTGTTGCGAACAGAGTTGGAGAGTTCTCCTTTGCGGGAGAAGATAAAAAGTGGAAGGTCATACCCTATAAGCTGGATGCAAGCAAACTGTCTGACGAATATGCAACACCTATGGGCTTTACTGGGGCTTTTGTGGGCATGAGTTGTCAGGATATGATGGACGGAAGCGGATACGCGGACTTTTATAGCTTTTGTTATAAGGCACTTGATTGAATCACAGAACTGAATGATAATAGTATTTAAAAATACAAGAAACTGAGGTAAGAAGAATTGGTTACGATTTATGATGTTGCGAAAGAAGTAGGATGCTCCCCAACAACCGTTTCAAAGGCATTTAATAATTACAGCGGTGTAAATGACGCTACCTATAAGAAAATCATGGAAGCTGCGGATAGGCTTGGTTACACGCCGAACAACAATGCAAGAGCTTTGGCTACAAAAAAGACATGGCTGCTTGGTGTATTGTTTTCTGAGGATGTGAATACCGGTATCGCCCACCCGCATTTTAGCGAGATATTGCAGAATTTTCAAGTGAGAGCGGGAGAACACGGCTATGATGTAGTTTTTGTCAACAAACGATTGGGAAACAGGGAAGCTTCATATTTGGAGCATTGCATATATAGAGCAGTAGATGGAGTGTTGCTTGCCGCCAACAAAATGTTTACGGATGAAATCCAAAGTGTATTGGATAGCGATATAAAATGTGTTTCGGTCGAAACCAATTACTCGAATAAACATACAGTGATATCCGATAATCGTATGGGAAGTCTTCAAGCCCTTGAATATCTGTACTTCTTGGGTCATAGAAAGATAGCTCATATGGCATGCCCGCTTACTAGTGTAGCGGGACAGGAACGATATAATGCCTACATGGAATTTATGCACTCAAAAGGTTTAGAGATAAACCCCAAATACGTGGTGGAAACCAAGGAGTTTAAGGCTGAGGAGGGTGCCAGGGCGGCCACGCAGCTTTTGCAGCAAGCCTGGGATGATTTGCCTACAGCAGTTTTTTGCGGCTATGACGAGATTGCATGTGCAGCCGTGACCACCTTTAAGGCACAGGGCTTTAGGGTGCCGGAGGATCTGTCCGTTGTTGGCTTTGACAATGTCGCTATATCCGGATTTACTTCCCCTGCACTTACAACCATTGAGCAGGATAGAGCGCTCATAGGGCAAAAGGCTGCAGATACGCTGATTCGACTTGTGGAAGGCAAATCTGTTGAAGGTCCTATAGATAATCGGATACCTACAAAGCTTATAGTGAGAAATAGTTGTGCTAGAATTTGACAGCACATTCAGGAGGGGTAGCATGTATTTTGATAAAAATTTTACCTTTGGTGTAGCGACTTCATCTTATCAGATTGAAGGGGCACATAATGAAGACGGAAGAACACCCTCTATATGGGATACCTTCTCTAGGATAGAAGGCAAGGTACTGAATATGGATAATGGTGATGTGGCATGCGACCACTATCACAGATATAAAGAAGATGTAGCCATCATAAAGGAGCTGGGGGTTGACAGTTACAGACTGTCTGTTGCTTGGCCAAGGATTTTCCCTGAGCAAGGGAAATACAATCCAAAGGGCATGGAGTTTTATAAAAATGTACTGACAGAGCTTAAGCGAAACGGCATAAAGACTGCTGTTACATTGTATCATTGGGATTTGCCTCAATGGCTGCAGGATATGGGCGGATGGGAAATCAGACAAAGCACCGATTTATTCCTGGAATATGTTCAGAAGTGCTTTGAGGAGCTGGATGCTTTGACAGATATGTGGATCACCCACAATGAGCCTTGGTGTGCCTCCATCCTTTCAAATGCCATTGGAGAACACGCTCCGGGCAAGAAGGACATTTCAGCAGCTATTCGAGTCGCACATCATTTGCTGCTTTCTCATGGCAAGGCCGTGCGCCTATACCATGAGCTGGGCTACAAAAAGCCAATAGGAATCACCTTGAACCTGACTCCTTGTTATGCTGCAAGCAACAGCTTCTCTGACAGGCTGGCAGCATCCAATCAAGATGGTACCTTTAACAGATGGTTCTTAGAGCCTTTGTTCAAGGGATGCTATCCATTGGATATTGTGAACCTGTATGCTTCACGCAACTCTGATTTTACCTTTATTCATGAGGGAGATTTTGAGGTGATAGGAGCGCAGTGTGATTTCCTTGGTGTAAATTACTATAACAGGTCCCTGATGAGATATGATTCCATGTCGATTGCGTTGGGATCGGGCGCCTACTCCAACTATCCAAAGACGGATATGGGCTGGGAGATCTGCCCAGATGAGTTTGTCGACCTGATTCAGATGCTGCGCGACAAGTACACGGATTTGCCGATTTATATCACGGAAAACGGTTCGGCATGGGTAGATAAGGTGGAGAATGGACGGGTGCATGACGAGGGCAGAACTGACTTCTTGGTGAAGCACCTTGAAGCAGTGTCGAAAATGAATGAGATGAATCTCAATGTTGCCGGTTACTACTGCTGGTCTCTGATGGATAATTTTGAATGGGGACACGGCTACAAGCAAAGATTTGGTATTGTTTATGTGGACTTTGAGACACAAGAACGTATAAAAAAGGACAGTTATTATAAATATCAGGAAATCATAAGCCAGCGCAATAAATAGCTGGCTTTTGATTAATCGCCATTTGCAAAGCAAATCTAGGCAGAAGGCAAAGGCGCTCAGTGCGCCGAGGCTTTAATATATCGTCATTTACATAGAAAAGGGGTGCTTTTATGAAGGAATATTTTAGAGGAGTTCATAAGATTCGCTATGAGGGTCCTAAGACGGATAACCCGCTGGCTTTCAGACATTATAATCCTGATGCCCTAATAGGCGGCAAGACAATGCGAGAACAGCTTCGTTTTGCTATGAGCTATTGGCATACCATGTGCGGCGAGGGTACAGACATGTTTGGCCGAGGCACCATGGACAAGAGCTTTGGAGGCAGTACACCCATGGAAACTTTCAAGAACAAGGCTTATGCAGCTTTTGAGTTGATGGATAAGCTGGATATAGATTTCTACTGCTTCCATGATAGAGATATTGCACCGGAATACGCAACCTTAAGAGAGACCAATGCAGGGCTGGATGCAATGACTTTGTTGCTTAAAGATTTGATGAAGCAATATAATAAAAAGCTTCTATGGGGTACTGCGAACAATTTCAGCAATCCCCGCTACATGCACGGGGCAGGAACTTCCTGCAGTGCAGATGTATTCTGCTTTGCCGGTGCTCAGATAAAGAAGGCCTTGGAAATTACTACGGAGCTGGGCGGTGAAGGCTACGTATTCTGGGGCGGCAGAGAGGGCTATGAGACTTTACTGAATACGGATATGGGCTTTGAACTGGACAATATGGCTAGACTCATGAGGATGTCGGTGGAATATGCAAGGTCTATCGGCTTCAAAGGAGATTTCTATATTGAACCAAAACCAAAGGAGCCTACTAAGCATCAATATGACTTTGATGTAGCTACAGTATTGGGTTTCTTGAGAAAATACGGTTTAGATCAGGACTTCAAGATGAATGTGGAGGCGAACCATGCGACTTTGGCGCAGCATACCTTTCAGCATGAATTAAGGGTAGCCAGGGTGAATGGTGTATTTGGCTCCATTGACGCCAACCAAGGAGATTTGCTGCTGGGTTGGGATACTGACCAGTTCCCTACCAATGTATATGATACGGCTATGTGCATGTATGAGGTGCTTAAAGCCGGCGGATTTACAAAGGGCGGTTTGAACTTCGATGCCAAAACCCGCAGAGGTTCTTTTGAAGCAGAGGACATCTTCTATGCATATATAGCGGGTATGGATGCTTTTGCTCTAGGGTTGAAGGCTGCAGATAAGTTGATTGCAGATGGCAGGATCGACCAATTCGTGGCAGACAGATACTCCGGCTATAAGCAGGGTATTGGTGCGGATATCGTTTCAGGTAAAGCCACTTTGGACGACCTGGAAAAGCATGCGCTTGCCTTAGGTGATGTCGTTGACCTGAAGAGCGGCAGACAGGAATATCTGGAGAACATAGTCAATTCAATAATGTTTGAGTAAGAAGGTGTAGTTATGACATACCTTTTGGGAATAGATATCGGAACCTCCGGCACTAAGACGGCAGTCTTTGATGAGTTGGGGCGTGTAATAGCATCCGTCACTATGGAGTATCCTTTGCACCAGCCCAGAAATGGCTGGGCAGAACAGGATCCGGAGGACTGGTGGGAAGCCGCTGTCCAAGGAATAAGAGCGGTTCTGTCCAATGACGGGGTAAAACAAGGAGAAATCAAAGGCATAGGTTTATCCGGCCAGATGCATGGATTGGTGATGCTGGACAAAGAAGGCAAGGTTCTTCGCCGCTCCATTATATGGTGTGATCAGAGAACGGCAAAAGAGTGTGAAGAGATTACTGCATGTATTGGCTATGATAAGCTGATAGAGATTACCGCCAATCCCGCACTTACCGGCTTTACAGCATCAAAGATCAAGTGGGTCATGAACAATGAACCGCATATTTTTGAGAAGTGTGCCCATATATTGCTGCCAAAGGACTATATCCGTTATAAACTGACCGGCGAATTTGCTACAGAGGTTTCGGATGCGTCAGGCATGCAGCTTTTGGATGTACCTAACAGGCAGTGGTCCGATTATGTACTGCAAAGACTTGGCATTGATAAAGCCATGCTGGGCAAGGTTTATGAATCGCCTGAGATTACAGGCGTTATTAGCAGCTATGCAGCTGGCAAAACCGGATTGAAGCAAGGCATTCCAGTAGTCGGCGGAGCAGGAGATAATGCGGCCGCAGCTGTTGGCACCGGTGTTGTCAAGGACGGCAGAGCTTTTACAACCATAGGCACCAGCGGAGTTGTATATGCCCATGCCTCCAAGGTTGCTATTGACGCAAAAGGGCGGGTCCATACTTTCTGCAGTGCTGTACCGGGTCAGTGGCACATTATGGGAGTTACCCAGGGAGCAGGCCTTTCCTTGAGATGGTTTAGGGATCAGTTCTGTAAAAGTGAGATGAG
>Ga0196972_1000255_pt1 | contig 36741 bp, 37 predicted proteins | sample S1v_2013CmetaG_FD_148618 | JGI IMG/M metagenome (GOLD analysis project Ga0196972, IMG submission 148618) | Soil microbial communities from Anza Borrego desert, Southern California, United States - S1+v_20-13C | ecosystem: Environmental > Terrestrial > Soil > Desert | place: USA: California...
GGTGCTCTTCATCATCTTTCACCAGCGCCGCGTGGCCCGCTACCAGCAAAGGCTGCAGAAGATGGAGCAGGAACAGCAAAAGATCCTCCTCACCGCCAGCATCAAGCTGCAGGAAGAGGAGCGCCAGCGCCTGGCAGCCGACCTGCATGATGACGCCGGCCCCCTGCTCGCCACCGCCCGCCTCTACCTCAATGAGAACCTGGTGAACCAGGACAAGGCCACCCAGCTCCAAAGCATCTTCCAGGCCCGCCAGATAATTGATGATACCATACAGCTCGTGCGCAACATCAGCCACAGCCTCATGCCGCCCACGCTCAAGAACTTTGGCCTCGAATCAGCCATCAATGACCTGTTCCAGAAGATCAGCAACTCCGGCTCCATGAACGCCAGCAGCCGCTTTCACGAGTACAAAGAGCGCATCAAGCCCGAGAAAGAGCTGGTGGTGTTCCGCATAGTGCAGGAGCTGGTGAATAACATACTCAAGCACTCTAACTCCAGCTTCATCCACCTCACCCAGAACGTGCACGGCGATAAGTTCTACCTCCGCATTCACCATGACGGCAGGGGCATTGTGCAGTCAGACTTCGAAAAGCTCAACAAAAGCAATATAGGTCTCGGCCTGAAAAATATCAGCAGCCGGCTGAGGGTGGTGCACGGCAACATCATGTTTGAAAAAGACATTTCGCAGACCTATTACAAGGTCACCATAGAATTGCCCAAAGACGACCCCTATCAATAACGGTTAGCTGAGTTTAATTTCTTTATTTTTGCGCTTTCTGAAACTATGGGAATGATAAAAGTTGCGATAGCTGATGATCACAAGATATTCCGTAAAGGAGTGATACTCTCATTGAGGCCCTTTACCAATATCAAGTTTGTGCAGGAGGCGGAGAATGGGGAGGAACTGCTCGCGGGCCTTCCTTCATCAGAGCCCGATGTAATACTCATGGACCTGCGCATGCCCGGCAAGGATGGCATAGAAGCCACCAAGATCGTGAGCAAGCAATACCCTAACATCAAGGTGCTGGTGCTTAGCATGTATGAGGACGAGCGCTTCGTGTACCACCTCATGGAAAACGGCGCCAATGGCTACCTGCTCAAGAACGCGGAGCCGCAGGAAATTCGCCGCGCCATCATGGAAGTGTTTGAAAAAGGATACTACCTCAACAATTTTGTAAACCGCATACTCCTCAAAAAATCACATTCCCGCCAGAAGGTGGTGCCCTCCCTCAACAGCGAGATCACGCTAAGCGAAAAAGAAAAAGACGTGCTGCGCTACATCTGCATGGAATTTACCGCCCAGGAGATCGCCCAAAAAATGGAGATCAGCCCCCGCACCGTGGAAGCCATCAAAGACCGGCTGATGGAGCGGTTTGGCAGCAAGAACACGGCGGGCCTGGTGTTCTTCGCGGTGAAGAATAATCTGATCGAATAGAACGTCTTTAATGGGAATGTTTTTAACAGCCCGGGCCAGTACTTTGCCAGGCAACTACCGGCCTGCACCCATTGTTTGCAAACAACCAGGAGCCACTAATTTCAAATTCCTCATGCCAAATTCCATTTACGGCCTGGACAGTTCCACCCCTTATCAAAACCTCACAATTTCATCCACCTCATTATCCACATGGCAGCCATCACAGTTCATCACGAGTGTGCGGTAATTTCTGCCGGCCAGCATCGTGTCTTTGTTCATGATTCCCTTGCGGATATCCTGTAGCGGGCGGCGCATGTCGTGGTCATAATAATAAGAAAAGGGCTTTTTTAATTTTCGGTGTTCCCGCACCTCGCGGGCTACCACTTTCAGCACGCTGTCCAGTCCTTCAACCAGCCATTCAGCATTATCAAAATTGGCGGCGCGTATCTCATCCCCCAGGTTCTCCTGGTAGATCTTGGCATCCATCATGTGCCGGCCCAGGTCCTTGATACCCGGCTTTACCTCTTCATTCCTGCACGAAGTATACACCAGCATTGACAGGAAGAAAGCGATGACTATGAAATACGCTTTTTTCATTTTAATTAATAAAGCAAATTCCTGAGCTTATCCATTTCGGGTATCAGTATCTTTCCTTCTTTGATTTCAATCAGGTTTTCTGATTTAAAATCACTGAGCATCCTGATGAGTGATTCCGTGGCCGTTCCCACATATTGGGCTATATCTTCGCGTGAAATGGCGATCATTTTCCTGGGCGAGTTGGCGTTGAATTTTTCGCCGATGTCAACAAGCGCCTTCGCCACTCTTTTTCGAAGGGTGCTGTAAGCCAGGTTGAGTAACCGTTCTTCTTTTTCCTTTACGTTGCGGGTGATGATGCTGATAAACTTTGCGGCAATGTTCATGTCATGATGCATCATCTGCAAAAAATCATCCTTAGGTATCTGCATGATCTCCGCCTCTTCCAGTACGGTGGCAGTGGTATCATAATTCTTATCTTCCAGCAGGGGCAGGTAACCCATGAAGTCGCCGGCAGAAAACAGGTCAGTGATGTATTCTTTACCATCAGGGTGGGGCCTGAATGCTTTTACTTTTCCTTTTACCAGGTAGTAAAGATACCGGGGTCGCTTGCCTTCCTGGTACACGGTCTGTTTCTTATTGTAATATTCCACATCATACTGGTTGGTGAGTTTATCCAGAAGGCCTGAATCTTTCACGTCGCGCATGAACTGCACCACGCCTGTGTCAGTTGGCGCATATTTGTTATCCAGTATTTCCGCCTTTTTTAGCCGGGTTTCAATGGCATTGAGCAATTCGATCTCATCAAACGGTTTGGTAATGTAATCATCGGCACCCATTTCCATGCCCTTTCTCAAATCACTGCGTTCAGTTTTTGCAGTGAGAAAAATAAACGGGATCTGAACGGTTGACGGGTTCTTGCGTAATAAATGCAGCACCCCGTAGCCATCCAGTTCGGGCATCATGATATCACACACGATCACTGAAGGTTTTTCTCTTATGGCAATGTCAACTCCTTCCTTGCCATTGGCCGCCGTGAGAGTTTTGTATCCTGCGAGTTCGAGTATCTCAGCGGTGTTTTCACGAATGCCGGCGTTATCATCAATTACCAGGATTGACTTCATGAGTGTTGCGTTATGGGTATTTTAAATGAAATGGTCGTTCCCTCATTCAATATGCTCTGCAAATGTACAACACCCCCCAGCAGGTCAACATAGCGTTTCACAATATGCAGGCCCATGCCAGTTCCCTGTATGTTCACGGCATTCTTTGCCCTGAAAAAACTGGAGAACAAATGTTCCTGGTCATCCGCTGAAATACCGATGCCCTCATCCCTGATTGACACTGTAGCCGTATCGCTATCTGTTGAACTTTTTATGATAATGGGTTTGCCCTCGTCAGAAAACTTGATGGCATTGGTCAATAAATTGATGAGGATGTTTTTCAGCAGGTTCTTGTCACTATTTGCCTTCACCGGCCCTGAATGTTGGTACATGAATTCCTGCCCTTTTTTTAGCAGTCCCTGCATGGTTTCCGTAGTATCATGGATAAGTTCATGCAGGTCAAACTCCGAATATTTAGGCTCCACCTTTCCTTCATCCAATTTGCCCAGGCTGAGGAAGTCTTCCAATATCTCATTCAGGTGTTTTACGGAGTCTTTTATTTTATTAATATGCCTGTCGCGTTTCAGCTGTTCCTCCGTCTTTTGATATTTTGCAAGCAGGGTGGCTGATGAAAGGATGGTGCTGAGGGGAGTTCTGAACTCATGTGAAGCCATTGACACAAAGCGGCTTTTTATCTCGTTCAATTCGCGTTCTTTATCGAGGGCCTCGCTCAATTCATCCTGTGATTGTTCAAGTCTTTTTAGCGCTTCTTTGAGAATGGTAGTGCGTTCTTCCACCTTAGCTTCAAGGTCAGCGTTTAATTTCTTTACGTCTCTCGTCACTTTTTCCAGCTCTTTCTGCTGCCTGATCATGTTCTCCTCGATCTGCTTCCGGTAAGTGATGTCAACAATAAACGCTATCACGAAGAGCTCATTTGCCCTTCTGTAAAAGCTGAGACTGACTTCAACGGGTATCTCGGTATTGTCCTTTCTCTTTCCAAACAATTCACGTCCATGCCCCATGGTCCTGTTCTGGGGCTCTTTGTAAAACCCTTCTCTTAATTCTTTGTGATGGTGATTATACCGTTGAGGAATGAGTATTTCAATGGGATGGCCTATTAATTCGCTCTCATCATAACCAAACATGCGGCGGGCAGCGGGATTCACTAATACAATATCACCTTTGCCTCCGGTAAGTATGATTCCTTCGGTTGCGTTCTCAAATAAGGAGGTAAGATGTTCGGGGTCCAGGTTCATTACGTTTCAGTTTTCTTTTTTTCCTGTCAGGGATCGTTGTGCAATAGCCCTTGTTCGATAGTTATTGCCCGTTGTCCGCAACAGAACCCAACTAAGAGTCTTTTTTCCTGATACCAGGTGTGAAAACCTCTGTTTAAGTAAACCATGAACGAACAGCTCACAACGAATATCGAATTTCAAAGGTAACGCCTCACAACTGACTACCGGCAACTTATAACAGGCAACTGCCAGCATGAATTGTTGAGATTTCCGGGAATAATACCCGAAATGAAAGGGTTGGTAAGGAAATTGTATTGTAAAAGTTCTGTAACTTTAAGGAACATGTGATTATTGTCATGTGAGTCATTGAGAAAGGTCACAGCTTGGGTATGGCTACGGGAATAGTTTTGTCCTGTAAAGATTAAAGGCTATTATTCTTTAACTTTCAAATACATACAATGACTTGTAAACTACTTGCTATTGGCCTTTTCATAGGCGGCTCTCTCCTTGTAGCATCCTGCAACAATGATAGTAAATCAAATGGTGATGACAAGCCTCTCGATGTGGAAGAAATGACCAAAGGTCAGCCTGAAACCCACGGCACAGAAGTTAAACCCGAAGAGATTACGATGACGAATCCCCTGAACAAAGAATGGGTAGAGCATGGCAAAGAGATCTATGGAATGAAATGCCAGTCATGCCACAAGCTTACCAGCGAGCGATTGGTAGGCCCGGGATGGGAAGGCGTTACCAAGAAAAGAGAACCCGCCTGGATCATGAACATGATCACGAATGTTGACATGATGCTTGAAACAGACCCCGAAGCGCAAAAATTGCTGGAGCAATGTATGGTAAGAATGCCTAACCAGAATATCAGTAAAGATGAAGCCAGGCACATCCTGGAATTCATGAGGCAAAATGATGGTGAAAAATAGTCTTTAAGTAACCTCAATACACTAAACAAGAATTATATGATACCTCACTTATTCAAGACCCGCGTGGTCTTGACGATGACTGCTGCTTGCCTTTTATCTACCATAGGATGTAAGCCAAAGGGCACACAATCGGCCGCCGGGGGTGATGCCGCCGCAGCCTATGTTGCTCCCGGTAAATACGATGAATTCTACAATTTCGTTTCAGGTGGCTTTAGCGGCCAGATGACGGTTTACGGCCTTCCTTCCGGCCGGTTATTTAAAGTGATACCCGTTTTTTCCGTTGACCCGGAAAAGGGATACGGGTATAGTGAAGAGACCAAGCCCATGCTGAATACTTCACATGGTTTCGTGCCCTGGGATGATCTTCATCACATAGCCATTTCCACCACTAATGGCGAACATGATGGCAGATGGGTGTTTGCCAATGGGAACAATACTCCCCGCATTGCGCGGGTAGATCTAAAGACCTTTAAGACAGCTGAAATTCTCGAGATACCGAATAGCGCCGGCAATCACTCTTCACCGTTTATTACGGAAAACACTGAATACGTTGTAGCCGGTACCCGGTTTAGTGTTCCGCTGGGTGAGAACCAGGATGTTTCCATTGATAGCTACAAAGAAAACTTTAAAGGCACGGTGAGCTTTATCAGCGTTGACCAGACCTCGGGTGAAATGAACATCGCGTTTCAGATACTCACGCCGGGTATCAATTTTGACCTCGCCAGGGCTGGTAAAGGAAAATCACACGGATGGTTCTTCTTTAGCTGCTATAATTCAGAAAAAGCTAACACCCTGCTTGAACAAAACGCTTCCCAGAAAGATAAGGACTTCATCATGGCGGTGAACTGGAAGAAAGCAGAAGAATATGTGAAGGCAGGGAAAGCGAAGAAGCAATCAGTTACTTATGCGCATAACAAGTATGATGAGCATTCGCACACCGCCACATCAGTAATGGAAAAAGAAGTGCTGGTACTTGATCCAAAAGATTGCCCTGACATGATCTACTTCATGCCCTGTCCTAAATCCCCGCATGGTTGTGACACGGATCCAAGTGGTGAATACATTGTGGGCAGTGGAAAATTGGCGGCAACCATACCCGTATTTTCATTTACCAAAATTCAGAATGCGATTGCGGCAAAAGATTTTGATGGTACTTATGATGGGATACCCGTTTTGAAATATGAGTCAGTATTGCATGGTGAAGTGAAAAAACCAGGCCTTGGACCGTTGCATACGGAATTTGATGGAAATGGTAATGCGTATACTTCATTCTTTGTTTCTTCTGAAATTGTGAAATGGCGAGTGAAGGACCTCGAGATACTTGACAGGGTGCCTACTTATTATTCTATCGGTCACCTGAGCGTTCCCGGTGGCCCTACCAGAAAGCCACATGGAAAATACGTGATTGCCTATAATAAGATCACAAAAGACCGTTTTCTTCCCACTGGTCCTGAACTGACGCAGAGTGCACAGATTTACGATATTTCAGGAGATAAGATGAAACTCATTCTCGACTTCCCCACTATTGGTGAGCCGCACTACGCAGAGGCCATGCCCGCGGCGGCATTAATGAAGAATAGCCAGAAGATTTACAGGATAGAGGATAATTCACACCCTCACGCCGCGAAAGGTGACAATTTTACAAGAGTTGAAAGAAAGGGGAAGGAAGTACATGTGTATATGACCATGATCCGCTCACATTTTACGCCTGATAATATTGAAGGTGTGAAAATGGGAGATGATGTTTACTTCCACATTACTAACCTCGAGCAGGATTGGGACATACCGCATGGTTTCGCAGTAAAAGGGGCCAATACCGCTGAATTGCTGATCATGCCCGGTGAAACGCAAACACTGAAATGGACACCCTTAAAAGTGGGAGTATATCCATTGTATTGCACAGACTTCTGCTCAGCCCTGCACCAGGAAATGTCAGGGTACATACGAGTGAGCCCGGCAGGCTCCAATGTTCCGATAAGCTTTGGCACCGGGAAAACGAGTGCCTCGGATACCACGAGAACAAACTAAGTTGAAAGAGGGGCCGGGATATCCCGGCCCTAATTTCTTATTCCGGAGAATCTTAAACTACCATTATGAACAAACTAAGTGTAACCTCCCGGATACTCGTTGCATTTGCTTCAGGCGCGTTGATCTCCGTATTCTTTTTACCGGCATGGCGTATTGACCTGTTTGCCCCGCAATACCCGGAAGGATTGGTGATGAAGATCTGGATCAATGACATCAAAGGCGATGTGGAAGTGATCAATGGTCTTAACCATTACATCGGGATGAAACACATCACGGTGGATATGTTCCCGGAGTTTAAATTCCTGCCCTTCGTGGTGGCGTTTTTCATGGCGTTGGGAATGGCAGTTGCCATTACCGGCAACCGGAAATTCCTGTTTGCTTATATTGTATTGACCGTAATAGGAGGCGCGCTGGCCATGTATGATTTTTACAGGTGGGCATATGATTATGGGCACAATCTTGATCCAAAAGCACCGATCCAGGTGCCGGGGCTTTCATACCAGCCCCCATTAATAGGTCATAAGCGACTCTTAAATTTTGACGCCTATTCGTTCCCTGACGTGGCCGGCTACATTGTGATCGGAGCCGGAGCACTTGCCTTTGGGGTGTGGTTCTTTGAGTGGTATAAAAGCAGGAAGGGAAGAAAACTCAATGCCGTACCTGTACTCTTACCTTTACTTGTACTGGTTTCATGCAATCCCAAACCTGAACCAATAGTTATAGGAAAGGATATGTGTCATTTTTGTAAAATGAACATCGCTGATCCCAAATTTGGCGGGGAGATAGTTACCACCAAGACGAAGGTCTTTAAATTCGATGACCTGCATTGCATGGCCACATTCATTAAATCAGGTGAAGTGAATGAGGATGATATGGCTATAAAACTGGTATGTGACTACGAAGCGCCCAATGAATTAGTAGAAATTGAAAAGGCGCATTTGGTTAAGGGCGAAGAAATAAGAAGCCCAATGAATGGAAAGGTTGCCGGGTTTGGCAGCAAAGCAAAAGCCGCATCGTTTGCAGCAGAAAAATCCGCCCGGCTCATTTCATGGCAAGAACTGTTAAAACCTGCAGATCAGTAAATGCGATACCTTGCCTTTATAGTTATACTCCTTGCCGGGAATATTTCCTTTTCCCGGACCATCATTGTAGGTGAAAATGAATCGGTGAATTCTATCAGGCGTGCAATTGAGATCGCCAACGCGCATGATACCATTTTAGTTCGCAAAGGAAATTACCGGGAAGGAAGCCTGGTGATTGCAAAACCACTGGTTATTTTGGGAATTGATCTTCCCGTACTCAATGGGGAGAAGAAATATGAAATACTGACCATTGGTGCAAATGATGTTACCGTTAAGGGAATTCATTTCTTAAATAGCGGGTATTCTGCCATGAATGATTTTGCATCAATAAAAGTGATTGATGCTGACAGGGTTTCCATCTTGAACAACCGGATTACGGGCGCGTATTTCGCCATCCATATTTCTAATAGTTCACATGCTCTTGTTCGGGGCAACACGATCATGGGCAACCCGCGTTCAGAGCAGTTGACCGGGAATGGCATTCATTTCTGGAAATCGTCACATGCTTACATTGACAGCAACCACATCAGCGGCCACCGTGACGGGATATATTTTGAATTCGTTACTTTTTCCTTTATCAGGAAAAACCTGAGTGAGAACAATATCCGGTATGGCCTGCATTTCATGTTTTCAAATGATGACCATTATATCGGCAATACTTTTAAATCAAACGGGGCTGGAGTTGCCGTAATGTATTCAAAGAAGGTAAGAATGGAGTTGAATAGATTTGAACATAACTGGGGCGCTTCTTCTTATGGGTTGTTGCTGAAGGATATTGCCGATAGCGATATTCATAACAACCTTTTCCTGAAAAACACTTCCGGCATTCACATGGAGGGAACCAGCAGGATCACCGTGCATCACAACACGTTTAAAGAAAATGGATGGGCGATGCGCGTTCAGGCCAGTTGCAACGACAATGAATTCTTTTATAACAATTACCTCGGAAATAGTTTTGACGTGGGAACAAATGGTTCACTCGTCATGAATAAGTTTTACGCCAACTATTGGGACAAATATGAGGGCTATGATATCAATAAAGATGGAATAGGTGACATACCTTACCGGCCGGTGAGCATGTATTCAATGATCGTGGAGCAGAATCCAAATTCGCTTATACTGCTCAGGAGCTTCACGGTGTCATTGCTTGACAAGGCAGAGAAAGCAATTCCCAGTCTCACCCCTGAAAATCTTTTTGATGATAAGCCGCTCATGAAATCATTGACCTTATGATCACCATTACGAACCTGAGTAAAAAATTTCGCCGGCTGCAGGCGCTGGATAACATTTCAGCGGCCTTCGAGAAAGGACAGGTCATTTCCCTCATCGGTCCTAACGGATCAGGAAAAACTACGCTCATTAAATGCATTCTCGGTATGGTAAGGGCTGATTCAGGCACCATAACTGTTGATGGAAAGCCGGTGCAAAATGATCCTTCCTACAGGGAAAGAATTGGATACATGCCTCAGATTGGAAGGTATCCTGACAACATGAAGGTGGGGCAGTTATTCAGGATGCTAAAGAACATCAGGAATGCCAATGACAACCCGCTGGATAATGAATTAATAGAACGGTATAAACTAAGTGACATATTTGGCCAATCGATGCGTACATTAAGTGGGGGTACAAGGCAGAAAGTGAGTTCTGCCGTTGCATTTTTGTTTGATCCGCCGATACTGATACTTGATGAGCCTACAGCCGGGCTTGACCCGCTTTCTTCCGAAATTCTGAAAGAAAAGATCATCGCTGAAAAGAAAAAAGGAAAACTCATTCTCATTACCTCCCATGTGCTGAGCGATCTGGATGACCTCACAACGCACATCATGTACCTGCAGGAAGGAAAACTGCAGTTTTTGAAGGACATTGCCAGCCTGAGAAAGGAAACCGGTGAAGCGAAACTGGGGCGCGCCATTGCAAGTATTATGAAAGGTAGTGGCTCCCCTGGTAAATGGATCAATGGCGAACCTTCCATTTCAGGAATCGAACACAATTAAGATTATGCTTAAGCTATCAAGATACGTTTTGTATGACATCCTGCACAGTAAGATCATTATTGGCTATACGGCCTTTCTACTCGTCATTTCATTAAGCATGTTCAGGATGGAGGAAAATAGCAGTAAGGCCATGCTTAGCCTGATGAATATAGTGCTCATCGTACTTCCGCTGGTCACCCTGATCTTTACAACTATTCATTATTACAATTCATATGAGTTCATTGAACTAATGCTTTCCCAACCGCTAAGCAGAACCAGGATAATCCTGAGTGAGTATGCGGGGGTGAGCATTTCCCTACTTGGCTCATTCCTGGCCGGGGTGGGCATACCGGTGCTCGTCTTTTCGCCTGACGCCACAGGACTGGCACTTTTGTTCACTGGTGTAGCGCTTACCATCGTATTTACGTCCATTGGATTCATGGCCTCCGTGTACACACGTGATAAGGCCAGAGGAATTGGTATGGCTCTTTTGCTATGGTTCTACTTTGCGTTGATCTTCGATGGACTTATACTAATGATACTTTTTACTTTCAGTGACTATCCCCTGGAAAAACTCACGCTTGTGCTCACAGCCCTTAATCCTATCGATCTGGGCCGGATATTTATCATGTTGCGTATGGACATCAGTGCGCTGATGGGCTACACCGGTGCATTGTACAAGGATTTCTTTGGCAGCGGCGCCGGCGTGTTGTTTACCGCTGGCATTATGGTAATCTGGGCCGTTGTTCCCCTGTTGTTGACGCTAAGGATGTTTAGGAGAAAGGACTTGTAGGAGCGAGTACCGTTGTTCAAGGTCGTTTGGGGTCGTTCAAGCCGTTCATGTTCGTTTAATGTCGATCAAGCTCGCCAGCTCGTCAGCTGGCCAGCTCATCAGCCATCAGCCCATCTTAATCATTCCCCGCCAGATAAAAAATATACCAAGCGGCAGAAATATACTTGCGGCAAAAATGAAATGGGGAAAAGTGTAGTCGCCTAATTGTAACCAGTGCCCGGAGGCATTTAAAACTAATAACAACTCCGTCACCAAAAATGCGGGAATGAAAAAGAATAATCCCCATTTCGTCATTTTAAAAAACTTCGATTCGTTTGCTCTTAGCATGGAGCCGATAATAAACAGGCTGACAAATCCCAAAAGCACCATATGCAAATAGGCAATGATAAAATTCCGTCTTGATGTTGCCATATCAACTACAGCGGGAAATGCACTTGCAAACTGAATGATATTTTTGATAAAGAAGAAACCAAGGGCAACGGTCATGATAAGTCGAGGAAGGTCATACCTGCCTTTCATCTTAAGCACATCTACCGCAATTAGCGGAATGGCTATCAATTGCATGGATGCAGCTACAAATCCGAGTATCACAAATATGAAATGGGGCCGTATCCAAAGTATGGAAAGAAAGTATGCCGGAATGCATGCAAGAGCCAGCAGGTAAAATACCATTTTCCCCTTTTTCCATGACCCTTCTCCCAATATTTTGTATAAGGCAGCTAATATGGCAAAGGTGAACCAACCATTGTATTGAAAATGAAGATACAGGTAAATGGCATTCGTGTACATAGGCGACACTGACTTTCCCATTGCGATCATTGGCGCAGTAGCAATAGGGCCAATCGCTGAAATTACCAGGAACACCATTCCTGCTTTCAGGAACAGGTATGGCACTCCCCGCAAGCCACTCATAGCTTTCCAGAACCTGTTTACCATGAAGAAGCCGGCGAACATATTAATTGTGGAAAATGCAATGCTCACCGGCGCATATCCCATGAATGGAAAACTCAGCAGCATGCCATATGCGGAGAAAATAAATAACGCGGAGATCCATTTAAGAGTTTGCAATGGGATCCTTTCCTTCAGTTCAGGAAAATATTTCACCGTCATCAATAGCAATCCCGGCATTATCCAACCACCAAATGCAAAATGGGAATGCGCGTGTATCAGGTATTTGTAATCAAGGAATGGAATGCTAAAAACGGAAAACGAGCGCAATCCCAGCCCCAGCAGCGCAACTACAAAGAAGTTCAAGAAGCTCCAATAAATAAGGCCTCTGGTCCATGCGATGACTTCTGCTTCGGATTGCACCCGGTTAATGGTAATTGAGATGGGCATGTTTCACGGTTGTTCAATGTCGTTGTTCGATGATCGATGGCCGTTGATCAAAGCGTTCAATGTAGTTGTTAGATGATCGAGGGCCGTTGATCGAGGCGTTCAATGTCGTTCAGTTTTGGTTTAATGTCGTTTAACGTCGTTCAAGCCTTTCATGGTGTTCATGTCGCTCAAGGTCGTTCAAGGAGCCAATCAGGATTTTGTGTTAAAGTTCACCATTCATAAAAGCCTTTATGAAAGCTTGCGCCATCATGGTCTGATTAACCCCTAACCCCTAACGCCTAACCACCTAACGCCTAAACCCTATCCCCTAAAAATCCTTTTTCCATTTCCACCGCCTTCGGAAACAAAACATTATTCTCTAAATGTATGTGCGTATGCAAATCTGATTCAAGCTCCTGCAACCGGTTATACAATAACCTGAATGAATTGCAGGCTCCGTCTGGCGCAGTGTATCCGTTTGTGCATGTTCTTAGGTCCCTGAGAATTTCTCCGGCACCATCATGTTCCATTTCCATCATGGCTAACGGCCCCTTACCCAATATGAGATCCTGTTTGGGTTTTGTGCCATTTTTTTTGCAATCACACAATTCCTTTATGAATGGAAAAATAATCTTTTCTTCCTTGTAAAAATGTACATCCAGCTCATTGCATAATTTTTCCAGCAACAGCTTTAACTTAACCAACCAGGGTTCTCTGCTGCCATGTACGTTCACAACCTTATCCGTTAATGCCAGCCATTCGTTTTTGTTTTCATAATAGTACTTGTGATGCTGGTTGTAAATATAATCGGCCAAAAAATCAGCATCCCAACGGCGAAAATCAGGGTTGATGGAAGGTGCCAGTTTTTCGGCGTTCGTTAATGCACTTTCTACTTCCATCAGGGAAACACCTGCCTCATTCGCTGCCTGCGAAACTGATTTCTTTCCGCCACAGCAAAAATCAATGCCCAGTTTCTTTAATGCTTCCGCTTTTCGAATATCTTTTGCTGCAATTTCACCAATCGTTTCCTCGCCGGGATGGAGTTTACTGATTGTAACCCTCCACCATTGTGGTCCCTGCTCGAGGTATTGCCAGTTAAAACACGAACCGCGCTCACCAATCAACTGGTAATACAGGGGCTTGGGATCATGGTCGTTCAAAATGGTCATTGATTCACCTGCTGATAATGCATCAAACCATTGAAAGATAGTTGGATGCTTCAAACCGGGTGCCAATTTGGTGACATCCAGCATTCCGGGCTCATTTGTTTTCTTACCGTCTCCAACGGTCACTGAACAAGCATTACCTGCCGGCCCTGGATCAGCTTTTAGTTCGTTGTGATCTACAGCCGGTATCATGCAAGCTGCATTTTGCGGCAACTGGCATTCGGATTTTTCATTGGTAGTAGTGGTGTCCTGTTTTTTTACAGGTACCACGCAACATGATTCATTTGCGTGGTTAGCCAATTCTTTCTTTGAAATTCTCACTCTCCACAATTCCGGCCCCTTTTCCAGGTATTCAAAAGCATCCAGTTCATTACTTCTCTCGGCTTTCATTTCATAATAAAGCGGTGCAGGATCATGATCATTCAGAATAATAAATGATCCGCCCGCATCGAGCGAATCAAATTGCTTGAATATGGTACTATGTTTTAACCTGGGGGCAAGATCAAATACTCTTAGTTCTGTCAGTTTTTCGTTGTTCATTGATTTTTATTTTAGCGATAACCAAGGATCTTCCTGGCTTCGGGTGATAAATTATGTTTTTGCCATCCGGGCTCCATTACCAATTCTACTTCCACCTCGCCAACACCTGTTACCGCCTGAGCCACCTGCCTCACCTGCTCCGGTAAAAAATTGGCCGCGGGGCAATGCGGAGCGGTTACGGTCATTTTGATGTAAATTTTCATATCAGCACACTCCCTGATTTCATAAATAAGCCCAAGGTCCACCACGTTAATGGGTATCTCGGGATCATAAACTTCTTTCAAAGCTTGGTGTATGGATGACTCAAGCGGTGACATATCTTTTCCGTTCGTTTACTCTGACTAAAATTATTATTGCCGTAGTGAGAAGGAAGATTAATAGCATGATGCCGTTGAATAAAGCGCCCCATTTGCGAAGGTTCACATCAAGTAAATAGTCACCTATTACCCTGCTCAATATTGACAGTTGGAATGCGATGAATACCACGTACAGAAGCGGATGATATAGCGAAATGTTCAGCCTGAAAATTCCCGGAAAAATGATGGGTACATGGGCGAATATCATGGAGATCACAAATCCAAGAAAGAAACTATGCAATGAGGCGTCATATGAAAAAATGTGGCCAGGGAGGAACACTAGCCAGGTTGCGGTGATTATCAGCCATGCATATCCGGTCATTAAGAGGATCGCGCTATAGCGGTGTTGACCCGGCATTTTGACTGCAAACCTCGTCATGTCAAATAAAAACAACCACATTGCCAATGCAGCAAGGCTCCATCCGAAGAATTCATTGCCCATGATATGAAAGGGTAACAACACGCCAACCAGGTTCATCACCACGATGATCATCATGCTGATAGATTTTATTTTCGAAACCGGCAGCATGCTGCTTAGCTCCAATCGTTCTCCGAAAATGGTCCAAAGCAGAAAAAGCATCCACCACCTTGATGCAGCGGGGTAAGAGTGGTGGTTAATCAGTATTAGGTTTCCAGTAAGCCAGGCGAATGCGCCCATGAAAAGAAGGAGATTAGATACATTCGGTCGCTGGCAAAAAAACTTTATCAGCAATACCATCAACCCGGCACTTGCCATTATCAAAGCCAGGTACGCGATCAGAATTTCACCTGCCAGCAACAGGAGCATGCTTGATGCTGCCAGCGCGGGTAATATTCTCCACCATTTATTTTTTTGCAGAATGCATCGTTCCAGGCAGATAAGCGTTCCCAGGAAACTACCCGTCATTAACGCTCCATGATCACCCGCCGCTTTAAAAGATGCGGTATCCCAACCCATACGCTGCCAGCCCCCATTTATCCCGACCAAGATGGCAACCAGTACGAAAGGAATAATATAAAATGAAAAAGGGACTTTCATGTCGCTGGCAAAACTATCATGTGTGCTATAGCCCGCATATGACCATACTCAGGATTTTATTCAATTTCCGTTTCTCGAAAATGATCTTTATCATGTTTTTAAAGTGGATGAATTGAATAAATCATTATTGAGGTAATTCAGCTGAAGGAACGAATTTTGCTGAATGGAAAACATGAGCAATTATATTTCGGCGCAGGAAGCAGTAATGGCCATTAAATCAGGCGACCGGGTCTTTATTCATGGAAGTGCGGCCACGCCGGTAGTGCTGGTGAAAGCAATGCAGGAGCGTTACAAAGAACTTGAAAAGGTGGAACTCGTAAGCATTACGAACCTCGGTGATATTGATTTTGATAAGCCGGAGTACCGGAAAAGTTTTTTTATGAATTCATTATTCGTTTCTTCTAACACCCGGGCTGTTGTGAATAGTAATGATGGCGATTATGTACCGGTATTCCTGAGCCAGATTCCACAGTTGTTCAGAAAGAATATTTTACCCATTGATGTTGCATTGATCCAGGTGTCTCCTCCTGATGCACATGGGTATTGCTCGCTCGGAACTTCCGTAGACATCGCTAAATCAGCTGTTGAGACTGCAAAGATCATCATTGCCCAGGTGAATCCGAAAATGCCGAGAACGCATGGTCAGGGTTTTGTTTCCGTGAAAAAGATAAGTGCATTCGTATTCGATGAAGCTGAATTACCTGAAGTTGACTATTCTCTTAAGGTAAATGAAGGGATCATCAGCATTGGCAAAAACATAGCTGCACTTATTGAGGATGGAGCAACATTGCAGATGGGCATTGGCAGCATCCCTGACCAGGTGTTGAGAAATCTGCAGGGTCATAAGAACCTGGGCGTTCATACTGAGATGTTATCAGACGGCGTAATTGATTTGATAGAGACCGGGGCTATCAATAATAGCAGGAAAAAACTGAATGTGGGCAAATCTGTTACCGGCTTTTTGGCGGGTACACGACGCTTGTATGATTTTGTGCATGACAATCCAATGGTGCGTGTTATGGATATCGCCTATGTGAATGATACAAGCATCATCAGGCAGAACCCAAAAGTAACTGCAATTAATAGCGCTATCGAGATTGATCTCACGGGGCAGGTGTGTAGTGATTCAATGGGTACCTATCAATATTCAGGGATCGGGGGCCAGATGGATTTCATTCGGGGTGCTTCTCTTTCCGAAGATGGAAAACCGATCATTGCATTGCCCTCGGCTACAGCCAAAGGGATCTCGCGAATAGTTCCGTTTCTTAAACAAGGCGCAGGAGTTGTCACAACCCGAGGCCATGTGCATTGGGTAGTTACCGAATACGGGAGTGTAAATCTTTTTGGAATGAGCCTGAAACAGCGGGGCCGGGCGTTAATTAGTATCGCACACCCTGACCATCGTGAATCACTCGAACGCGCTTTTTTTGAGCGCTATAAAAGCTGAGAAGGGCAGGTGTACTATTTATCCTGGTTGAATTTGTTTAACCAGAATTCCGGTTTCCATTCCACCGAGCATGCAGGTTCATCAGTGAGATGCTCATATACATGCTGAAGTTGGGCCGGAAAAAGTATTTTTTCCAGATAAGGAAATAATGTTCTCTCTTCAAATCGAATATGCTTTTCAAGCAGATTGCCTAATTGAACAACCTTGTCAATAGCCGGCTGTTCGTCCAGGCTTTTTATAATCTTCCTTATTTCTTCATGCTCCTTTAAAAGATTCAAGCGGTGTTCATCCTCCTCCTCAAGATAGGGAAGAAGGAGAGTTTCCTCTGAATCAAAATGTTCATGCAGGTGATTTTTTAAGTACCAGGAGCAGAATGCGGCCAGAATTTGCAGATCGGTACCATTTACCATCCCTCTGCGTAATTTCCAGACAAATAACAAACCATCATGATGCTCTCTTGACAAGGGCGCCAATTCCTTTGTGCGCTTAATGGGTCTTTTCGCTTCTTCCATGTCTCAAAGGTAAGAACGCTGTGAAGGTTATTCCATGATTTTCATCAGGTTTATCCATCATCCTCAGGCTGTTTGGCTCTTTCATTGTTTTAGCGACAAGGCTCAACCGGCAACATGACAAAAATCATGTCACGGCCTTCCTCTTTGTCATGCCTTTAGGACTTAGGGCCGGCTAGTTTTGTCTCGTAATCAAAAAGCAAATCCGATTATGAATATCACTGAAAACTCAAATGCAGTAACGACCACATCCCGGGCTACAACGCTGGATAATGGAGGAGCGAAGCAGGATAGGTTTTTCCCATCCGGTGCCATTGCCTTCTTTGTTTCACTGGTCATTCTTTGCCTGGCCATTTGGTTTGGAATTTATTTTTTAATGCTCGATCGCATCTAAAACAATTTTTACATGGCAATGATAGATAAAGCTGAAAAACGCGTGCTTGTCATAACGGGGTGCCTGCTATCCCTGTTTGTTTTTTCCATTTTGTACGCAAAAGAAAAATACCAGTCAGATGTTCCCGAATGTCTTCCTTATGATAAGGCATATGCGGAACCAAAGGTGGTAAAGCTGGATGATGAGACCTACCAGGTTTTTGCCGTTGCGCAGATGTGGAGTTTCGAACCTTCTGAGATCTATATACCCGTTGGTAGCGAGGTAGATTTCTTCGTTTCATCTAAAGATGTGGTTCACGGATTCAACATTGCGGAGAAGAACGTCAACATGATGGCAGTCTATGGAAACATCAATAAGACCACGGTGAAATTTGATAAACCGGGCGTATATGATATCGTGTGTCATGAGTATTGTGGCACCGGTCACCAGAATATGAAAGCGCAGGTGATTGTCAATTATCCAAACAGGAAGTAAACTGAAACAGCTTAAACAAGAAAATTTTAGACAGATGCAAATCTCAAAATCATTCAGGCGGTTAATCTTTCTGGAGCTTTCCATTCCGCTCGCCCTGCTCACGCTTGGGATATATCATGGATTGTTACAAACTATATATCGTGCAGGCGTATTGCAGCAACCCGCTTTTGCAAAATTGGATTATTACCAGGGGCTTACTCTTCACGGGGTAATCAATGCGATTGTGCTTACTACTTTTTTTGCCGTGGCGTTTGGACATGCAACCATGGCGTTTTACTTTAAGAAAGAGCCCAACAAGAAGGTGGCCTGGTTCAGTTTTGCATTGATGACCATTGGTACAGTAATGGCGGCCTGGGCCATGCTGGCCGGTAAAGCTTCCGTGCTTTATACCTTTTATCCACCTTTAAAAGGGCATCCGCTGTTTTACCTTGGCACGGCTCTCCTGATTGTAGGGTCATGGATCCCGCTTTTTAACTGGGCGAGCATGTATGTGAAATGGAAACGCGAGAACAAAACAACCAAAACCCCGCTCGCGGTTCTGGGAACGCTCATCAACTTCATCATCTGGTTTGTATGTACCCTGGCTGTGGCATATGAAGTGCTCGTGTTGTTACTTCCATGGGCGATGGGTTGGACGAGCACGGTGAATGTCACCTTAGCCCGTACCTTGTTCTGGTTCTTTGGCCACGCATTAGTGTACTTCTGGCTCCTGCCTGCTTACATTATGTTTTATACCATGCTTCCAAAACTGGCTGGTGGTAAGTTGTATTCTGATCTCGCCGGAAGGATTGCCCTGTTTCTCTTTCTGCTTTTCTCGATACCCGTTGGAGTTCACCATCAATACAGTGACCCATCCATCACCCAGGGCGTAAAATTTTTCCAGGGAATGTTGACATTTGGAGTGGCCATTCCAAGCTTCCTCACTGCATTCACGCTCGCAGCTTCGCTGGAGTATGCGGGTCGCAGGAGAGGCTCAAAAGGCTTGTTTGGATGGATGGCGAAGCTTCCCTATTTCGACAGCAAAAATTATCTATTCTCTTATTTCATTTGCGGCCTCATCCTGTTCATATTCGGAGGATTGACCGGTATTGTGAATTCATCGTATCAACTGAATTCAGTTGTACACAACACCGCCTGGCTTCCCGGTCACTTCCACATGACGGTTGCAGGCCCTGTATTCCTGGCCATCATTGGAATGAGTACTTACCTGTATTCAACTATGAGTGGTAAAAGAATTTTCCTTCCTGGGATTAACGTGATCATTCCTTACCTGTGGATGGTTGGCGTGTTGATCTTTTCTACCGGCCTCATGTGGGGTGGGCTATTGGGCGAGCCCAGGAGAACAAACCTGGGAATCACATATCTCAACAGCGCAAGCGAACATTTCAGGCCTGATTGGGTACCCACAACATTGTTAGCATTGTGTGGAGGCATCATCATGTTCGTGGCAGGAATGCTGTTCCTAGTGGTATTCTTTGGAACCATGTTTCGTAAGAAAACATCCAGCTCAATTCTTGAACTGCCGGTGAGCGAAGCTTATCATGATGAAAAACGGATTCCATTGTTCGATAAGTTCAAACCGTGGTTAGTAGTGATGGGAATCGTATTAATAATAGCGTACACTCCTGCCTTCGTGAATGTAAAGAAAAACGCAGGGCCCGGTGCGCCGGCCTTTGAACCTTCTAACCCTGTTCCCATTGAAAATGTAAGCAGGAAGTGAATGGAAAGTATACTATATGGCTCTTTGTGATCCTCGCAATTGGTGTGCCTGCAGGTGCCTTCACAGCTTATAATTTTTACGAGCGAAAGTTTTCCAAACTGCCCGTGATGGGGCCACAGGAGAAAATTAATGGAGTGATAAAATATCACAGTATTGATGAATTTGAGTTTGTGAGCCAGGAGGGGAAGACTTTTGCGGGGAGTGACTGGGATGAAAGAATTGTGGTTGCTGATTTTTTCTTTACTACCTGTCCCACCATTTGTCCCGCTATGACGGCAAATCTTAAAAGGATTCAGCAATCATTCGCTGAGAATGAAATATTCATCAATTCATTTTCAGTGGACCCTGAAAGAGACAGCGTTTCGAGGTTGGACTGGTATGCCCGGCGATTTCAAATAAACGGAGGTAATTGGAAACTATTGACAGGTGAAAAGAAAGACATCTATCGCCTTGCCAGGAACAGCTTTAGGGTAGTTGCTACTGATGGTGATGGAGGAGAAGGAGATTTCATTCATAGCGAAAAACTGGTATTGATAGATAAACAAAAACGAATTCGCGGGTATTATGATGGTACCAGCGAGAAAGAAACCAATAAATTAATTGCAGACATAAAAAAATTGCAGCATGAAAAATAAGTTCACCATTCTCTTTCTTTCCGGGCTCATCATGGCTTTCCATGCAAACGCAAATCCAGATCCACCCATCGAAGGAAAATCAATATTCATGAGCAGATGCGCCGGTTGTCATAACGTGAATAAACCACTCACGGGTCCCGCCCTGGCTGGCGTGGATGAACGGCGTAGTATGGATTGGATAATCAATTTCGTACACTCATCTCAATCGATGGTAAAGAAAGGAGATAAGGAGGCAGTGGCGCTGTATGAGAAGTTTAATAAGATCCCTATGCCCGACCACCAGGACCTTACGGAAGAAAATATAAAGAGTATTGTTGAATTCATTAGATCAGAAGCGAAACCTTCAGGTAATGAAAAAGCGCCATTTGCAAAACCCGGAGGCAGGAAAGCAAAGTACACCACTCTTGCTCCTTCTGACTATTGGTTATTTGCCGGGCTGTTTGCTTCAGTTATTTTATTAATTGCTGTGATGATATTCGCTTCGCGGGTGCGTATGATGATGCAGCGAGCGGGTAAGTAATAACCTTTAAACCTTCAGGAACTATGACGTTAGTAATCTCAGATACGGGTTTGGTAAGTGAACTGCAATCAGCTTTCACGCGTGCATACCCATTTCTAAAACTTCGATTCTACAGGCTGACTGAGCCTGGCTTTGCACGCAGACATGTAGTAGAGTCAAACACCCTCCGCCAGGCGGGATTGTTAAAGTCTGGTTCATTGAATCTCTTTGATGAAATGACGGTAGGTGAACTCGAGCGAAGATTTCGTGATGAATTCGGCCTGATGGCCCAGGTGTCTCGTCGCTCAGGTGGCGTGTGGCTTGAAACTACCATGACGGATAACTGGACGTTGCGGCAACAGAATGAGCATGGAAAGGAGATATCAGAGTAGGCGTTCAATGTCAATGTTCGATGACCAATGATCGATGACCGGGGCTGATTTGCTTACCGGGCTAATTGGAGGAAACCAGGTATATTTAAGTCCACCAACGAACATCGAGCTAAGGACTTTGGAAAGTATGGAACCTCGAAATTTATATAGCATTGTTCTCGCCCTTGCGGGCATTTTTCATTTTTCCGCACCAACTTTTTTTTTCCCGGAACTCCCTCCTGGTGGAATAGTTGCCTCCAGGCTGGTAGGCGTCTTATTACTTGTAGCAGCATTTCTGCCATTGTTTCGCATATCAGGGCGTTGGATGCTTATCATACCTGCAATTGCTTTTTCCCAATATCTTATCATATTGTATTGTCCACAAGTGTGGCTGGCCACCCTGGTAACTGGCTTCTTACTGGTTCCTTCAGTGATTGACCTGGCAGAATGGAAATTTGAACGCGATTATCAAAGGAGTGTAAAAGAAATTATCCGGCAAAGTAAGCAGCCGGTTGATGATGCGGTAAATGAGCAGACCATAAATAAATTACCCGGGGCGGTACAAAACTGGTTGCGGGCTTCGGGCGTTTTTGGCAGGAAGATTCTTCCTGTAGTGCATATTGTTCAAAGCGGCATGATGATGACAAAGCCCGGAGGAAAATGGATGCCATTCATTGCAAAGCAATACAGTACAATTACCAGCCCTGCGTTTGCCTGGAAAGTGAAGATGGGAACACCCGTGATGTTCCTGGGAGGACGTGATATTTATGAGAACGGCAAAGGCAGAATGCTCATAAAATTATATAGCCTGGTCACTGTAGTAAATTCAAGGGGACCCGAAGTTGACCAGGGTTCATTGTTGAGATACCTTGCTGAAATGTGTTGGTATCCATACGCGGCCATTTGCCCGTATATAAAATGGGAAGAACTAGATCAACATGCGGCGAAGGCCACCATGAGTTATGGTGGTGTCACGGCATCAGGTAAATTCTTTTTCGACAATTCAGGTCAATATATTCGTTTTGAAGCGGAACGATACTTTGCGCGAGCAAATAAAAAACCCACCCTTGAAACATGGGTGGTTAGTAACGATCCATTGAGTATAAAGGAAGTGGGTGGAATTAAATTGCCCACAGAATCCACCCTTACATGGAAATTAAAGGAGGGTGATTTTTGTTGGTTGAAGCTAAAAATAGAGTCCGTAGGGTGATCGATGCCCTGTGTTCATGGTTCGTTGCCTGTTGTTCGTTGTCGAACCAAATTTATTCCATGTTTCTTCTAAGTAGGTCAGGCACCGAATCAGGCTCGAATATCGGTCACCGAGCAACGAACACAGGTGTTGCAACGTTTTTCCCTTTTCCGCTGTCACCCTGATAAACTACACTTATGCGCCTCCTGGTTTTCCTTTCGCTTTTCATTGCCGCGTTGTTTGTTTCCTGCGAAAAGGAAACTACATCCACCATCTCAGGATTGTATAACGAGACAATCCCTATCCCCGGCCGTTCACAATTGAACTTTATTTTTGGCCAGCGTGTAGTAAAAATTGAGCCCGGAGGCACACAGCGCGACACATTTTATTATGCTATTCACCCCGGAAAGATCCTCCTTACTCCGGCCTGGTCAAATGACTATGACCCCATGGAGTTTTATTTCGAAGTGGTTGATGATAATAGCTTCAGGATTGGAGACCTGTATCCCAGTTTGTTGTTTGTTCCTGATACGATGGTATATAGCAGGTAGTGGATAAATAGTTGGAACAGGAATTTGGTGTTCTGAATCTGGAATTATTGAGAAGAACCTGAGCAAGGAAAAGATCACGCACTGACGAGAGGGATAAGAATTGGATATTGGAATTACTGAGGCGACTTCCGCTGAAGGGATTCCACTGACAACCGGCATCTGTCAACTAATCTCCGAATTTTACCTTTTTTTAGTCGACCTTTGCGGGTTCCATGAAGCGAAATGACAACATAATTCTGTTCCTGCTGGCCGGTCTTAATTTCACCCACATCCTTGATTTCATGATCATGATGCCATTGGGTAATTACCTGATGCCATCATTTGGTATATCCGCCAGCCAGTTCACCTTGCTGGTGGGGGCTTATTCCATCAGCGCGGCCATTTCAGGTTTTGGTGCCGCCTTCATGGTAGATAAGTTTGATCGCAAAAAAGTGCTGCTTTTTTCATACACCGGCTTCATTGTGGGAACCTTTGCCTGCGGACTCGCTCCTGATTACGTTACGCTAATGGCATCAAGAATTCTCGCCGGTCTTTTTGGCGGTATCATTGGCGCCCAGGTGCTTTCCATCATAGCGGACCTGTTTACCTATGAGCGAAGGGGAAGGGCAATGGGTGCGGTAATGAGCGCGTTCGCCGTTGCCTCCACGCTCGGTGTGCCTTTCTCGTTGTACTTAACCAATCTTTTCAATTTTAACTGGCACATACCATTCCTGTTAGTAGGTGTGATCGGGATCGTCCTCATTCCCCTGATCAATAAATATGTTCCTCCCATGAGAGCGCATTTAATTAAATCAGGCAACCGGCAGGATCCTTTTCATGTACTCACCAGCATGTTGAAAAGCCCGGCGCAACGATCAGCCCTCATTTTTTCAGGTTTACTAATGATGGGTCATTTCCTGATCATTCCTTTCATTAATCCTTACATGGAGTTTAATAAAGGATTCTCCAAAGATCAGACGCCCATGATCTACCTGGTGGGTGGCATGGCCTCGTTTTGCGCGGCAATATATCTGGGAAGATTTTCTGACCGCACGGGAAAGCTACCTGTCTTTTCCTGGTCAGTTTTTCTTTCTTTATTCATGGTGCTTGTCATTACCAAAATGCCGGATGTTCCGTTGTCGATCGTACTTTTTTTCTTTGCCATTTGGTTCGTATTAGCCACCGGCAGAGCCGTGACTGCACAGGCCATGATAAGTGAAGTAGTGAAGTCAGAACAACGTGGAAGCTTTATGAGCTTCAATGGCAGCGTTCAGCAACTAGGTACGTTTATCGCCTCTATCGTAGCAGGTGCCGTAGTAATAAAAGATGAGGCAGGAAAGATCCAGCGTTTTGAATGGCTGGGATACTTAAGCATTATTGTTTTGCTGGCCAGCCTTCTACTCGGTCGTTATTTATTTCGCTCAATTGACCGGAAAGCGACCATCAAAGCACACGGTAGACCGGGTAACGAAGGTGATCAGGTTCATAATACGGCGAATTTTGAAAAACAAAATTCAACTGCGCCCTAGCGCTTTTTGCAAAACTCGTATCTGACTTTCTGCGTTCTTCGAGTTTATTCCTTAACTCAGCATTCCTTTCAAGATAGCGTGCCGCTTCGTCTTCGAATACGTAATCAGAATATCCTTCCTTTTGACCGAGTATCGGGTCAAAAAAGTTCCAGGCAAAGTAGGAGTCGCCACCCTGCGGTTCCAGCGTTTCCATGAGGAACCGGTTCGCCGGCTGGTTCATGGGTATGTACCAGTCACCCTTCCTGAAGGGGATCTTCGCAATTGTCCTGCTCACTTTTACGTCACTGTTCAAATGATGTCCTTCAAACTGCCGCGGGGAAGATTTGTAATCCTCTATCCTGTAGTATTCCACATTTATGGTTGTATCATTCCTCAATCGCCACATGTTCACCTTATTCAATTGCAAAAGCTCCACCACCTTCCACCATCCCTGGGGAATGATGTATGCCGTTGGTTTGTCAATTACGAGTGAAGGCTCATATTGGTTGAATAGTTTTATTTTTTGTGTAAATGGTTTTTCCCTGTCATAGAACAATCGCGGAAGTCCTGAAACCAGGCTCGTCTTGTAGCCGGATGCATATCCTTTGAAATCTATTTCCTTGAATTTTTCACGGTTCCATGTCCAGCTCACGGGTAATGACGCCGCATTTATGGCAGCTTCCTTCTGTTTCTTCCTTAACTCTTTTATTTTATCACTGTTAGTTGAAGTGAACTCAATGAATGATTGCATGAGCGCATACGTTGCCTTTACTCTTTGTGCATACGGCTTGAGCATATGCGTCTCTGGTGTAAATGAAAAGGAATGCCACAAAGCAGCATACCCACTCGAGTAGCGTGGCGCATCATAAAACTGCTGCCATCCATTTTCCGGAACATCCCCCCACACATTCACATAGGGAACGAGGTCAAAACCTTTCGTCTTCATGGAAGAATATAGTGCCGGCTCAAATTCTTTCTCGAGGTATTCTCCCATCACTCCTCCCAGCTTATTATGCTGGGTAGTGAGCAAGGTCATCACGTGTTGATAGTCTGCACCATTACTCACATGATTGTCTACAAACACATCAGGGTCAGTAAGGTGAAATATTGATGAGAAAACGCGCGCTTCTTTTGAGTCACATTTAATAAAATCCCTGTTGAGATCCAGGTTTTGCGAGTTGCCCCGGAAGCCAAATGCGTCAGGTCCATTCTGGTCAACACGGTAATTCACGCTGCGATTAAGACATCCCCCGATATTATAAACGGGGATCATTGCGAGGACCACATTATCCGGCAGTTTGTATTTTCCTGCAACAATATCACGCGCCAGCAACATGCTTGCGTCAATTCCGTCAGGCTCGCCCGGGTGAATTCCGTTATTGATAAGAATGATGCGCTTGTTTTGCCTGCGAAGCGTTACCAGGTCATGCTGGTTGTTATTAGAAACAATAACCAGGTGCAGGGGATAGCCGGCATCCGTCATTCCCATTTCATACAGCTTCACTTTTGGAGAGTTCTTATCAAGGTTGGTCCACCATTTTATGATGTCTGAATAATTTGGCGTGCTTTTGCCTCCTGAACGTTCAAACTCGGTTTGCAGGTAACTTACCTGGGCGTTTGCAGCAAGCGTTAGCAGGATAAACGAAAGGAATATGGAGAAACGAATCATCTTGGTTTTTGTATAAAAGTAAAAACTTTGTCGCAGCCCTGCTGGATAGAATCAACCTGAAATAAAAAAGGCACCTCAGATGAGATGCCTTAGTGTTTTTTCAGGGGTTAATTATTTTGCAGTCGCATTGGCTTTCCTGGCGAGCTTGCTCTTCAGGTTAGAAGCTTTATTCTTGTGTATGATCCCACGCTTTGCGAGCTTATCGATCATGCTTTCAACTTCAGGCAATTTTTCGCTCATTTCCTTTCCGCCAGCTGCTTTCAGTTCGCGAATCGCATTACGGGTGGTCTTTCCGTAATATTTATTGCGTTCCCTGCGCTTGGTAGCCTGACGCACATCTTTCTTCGTTGCCTTATGGTTAGCCATTATTATCAGTTTTTAAGGACGGCAAAGGTAAGGGTTTTGTGCATATTTGGCAAAAATCACTATAAAATACTTTGCAGTTTAGGATTTGTCCCGGCGCAGGGAACAGGCATTGGAAAAGAAGAAACCTGGCTGGCTACCAAAGGATAATGCAAAATTACCAGCGCCCGTAACGATAAACGGCAAACCTTAAACTGTAAGCGAAATTAGCCGATATTTGTGCTCCAATTCTAAACCTCCTTTAATGAAGGATTTTTCTTATATCACCAGTTCTCATCCTGAATTCATTGAAAACCTTTACCGGGACTTTTTGAACGACCCTGAATCCGTTGATCCCGAGCTTCGTAAATTCTTCGAGGGCTTTGATTTTGCCGTAGGCGCCAGAACCGGCTCAAATGGCACGGCCACGGTCGTAATGCAGGATCGCCCTGTTTCAACACCTTCAGCCGATACTGACTGGATGAAGGAGATCAGGGTTTACCGCATGATCCTCGGCTACCGGAACAAAGGCCACCTGATCGCCCGCACAAACCCCATTCGTGAACGCAAAGACAGGGGTGCCAACCTCGACCTGGGTTTTTTTGGTTTAACCGAAGAAGACCTTGATAAATCATTCAATGCCGGCAACCTTGTAGGGCTTGGTACCAGCACACTCCGTAATATCATCGATCACCTCAAACGTTGCTATGCTTCAAACGTAGGTATTGAATTTAAATATATCAGTAACCAGAAGAAAGTTGATTTTCTTACCACTGCAATGGAAAAGGATTTTGTGCATCCCATTTCCATTGAAAAAAAGAAACGCATACTTGAGAAACTCAACGAAGGTGTGATGTTTGAAAAATTCCTGCATACGAAGTATGTGGGTCAAAAAAGGTTTTCCCTCGAGGGTGGTGAAACCACCATTGCTGCACTTGATGCCATCATCAATACTGCGGCTAACGAAGATGTGCAGGAAGTGGTGATTGGAATGGCGCATCGTGGAAGGTTGAATATCCTGGCAAACATTCTCGGTAAGACATATGAACAGATCTTCAGCGAATTTGAAGGAACTGCAAAGATTGACCAGACAATGGGCAGCGGTGATGTAAAATATCACATGGGTTATGGCAGCGAACTGAAAACACCTGATGATAAGATCATTCACCTGAAGTTGATGCCCAATCCTTCACACCTTGAAGCCGTTGACCCGGTAGTGGTAGGGTTTGCCCGCGCCAAAGCAGATGTATTATATGAATCTGATTACGACAAAATACTTCCCATACTCATCCATGGAGACGCATCCGTAGCCGGCCAGGGAATAGTTTATGAAGTGCTTCAAATGAGCAACCTCAAAGGCTATTACACAGGAGGCACCATACACTTCGTGATCAACAACCAAATCGGTTTCACTACTGATTTTGATGATGCGCGCAGTTCGGATTATTGTACATCGCTCGCAGCGGCCATCCAGGCGCCTGTGTTTCATGTGAACGGCGACGATCCTGAAGCTGTAGTTAAATGTGCGGAGATAGCCACGCGCTATCGACAGAAATTCAATTCAGACGTGTTCATTGATATGGTGTGCTATCGCAGGCACGGTCATAATGAAGGTGATGATCCTAAATTCACCCAGCCCGGGCTCTATAATTTAATTGCAAAGCATCCCAATCCCAGGGAAGTTTACATCAGCTATCTGCTTGAGAAAGGGGAGAAAGATGTGCAGGAACTGGCTAAGGAAATGGAGAAAAAATTCTGGACTGACCTCCAGGAGCGCCTCGATGAGGTAAAGCAAAACCCACTTCCTTATACCTACCAACAACCGGAGATATGGTGGAAGAGCTTGCGGCATGCATCGGCGGAAGATTTCGACCAGTCGCCAATCACGGCTATCAGCAGTGATAACTTCATGAAGATATTCGATTCATTGATGAAATGGCCTTCAGAGATCAAGCCACTTAGAAAGGTGGAAAAGATATTGCAGGACAAGATCAAATTATTCCAGACAGAAAATAAAGTGGATTGGGCCACCGGTGAGCTGCTTGCGTATGGCAGCCTTTTAATTGATGGAAAAGACGTGAGAATGAGCGGCCAGGATGTTCGTCGCGGAACGTTCTCACACCGCCATTCGATGTTGAGAGATGAGGAAACGGATAAGCCATACAATCGCCTTGGCAACATTCCTGATGCCAAAGGCAAATTCAGGATATACAATTCATTGCTCAGCGAATACGGGGTAATGGGTTTTGAATATGGTTACGCGCTTGCTAATCCAAACGCTCTCGTTCTTTGGGAAGCGCAGTTTGGTGACTTTGCCAATGGTGCGCAGATCATGATCGACCAATTTATAGCTGCAGGTGAGCAGAAATGGAACCGCATGAATGGCCTTGTGTTATTACTGCCCCATGGCTATGAAGGACAAGGTCCCGAACATAGCAGTGCGCGTATGGAAAGGTTCCTTCAAATGTGCGCGGAACTCAACATGGTGGTGACCAATATTACTACGGCAGCCAATTTCTTCCATGCGTTGAGAAGGCAATTGGCCTGGCCGTTCAGGAAACCATTGATTGATTTTTCACCCAAAGCGAACCTTCGCCACCCCGGTTCTTATTCTACCATTGATGAATTCACTAATGGGGGCTTCAGGGAACTGATTGATGACGATTACGTGGATGTAAGTAAAGTCAGGAAAGTTTTGTTTTGCAGCGGCAAGATTTACTTTGACCTCGCGGAGCGCCAGCAAAAAGAGAATCGAAAGGATGTAGCTATTATCAGGCTCGAGCAACTATACCCGCTTCCACTAAAGCAATTAGAAGAAACATACAGGAAGTATGGTAAGGCAACCTGGTTCTGGGTACAGGAAGAACCATTGAACATGGGCGCGGCTTCCTTCCTCAAAATGAATTTCAACAAGATTGATTATGGTGTGATCAGCCGCCAGCCTTCAGCGTCAACTGCAACCGGCTATGCAAAGGTGCACAAGCAGGAACAGGATGAGATCATCGAGACTGCCTTTCTCATATAACAAAAAAACTATCCAAAACCGCAACAGATACTATGATCGAAATTAAAGTACCAACAGTGGGTGAATCAATCAGCGAAGTCACCTTGTTGAAATGGACAAAGAATGATGGTGAATACGTGGAACGGGATGAGGTGATTGCTGAGCTCGAGAGTGAGAAGGCAACATTTGAAGTAAATGCGGAACAGGCCGGCGTTTTAAAGACGAGTGCCAATGAAGGCGATACCCTGAAAATTGGCGACCTGCTGGCGAGCATTGATGAATCAGCCGCTAAACCGGCAGGAGAAGCAAAAAAAGCGGAAGAACCTGCAAAGAAGGAAGATCCAAAGAAAGAAGATAAGCCTGCAACAGGCGAAAAAGAAAAGAATGTACCTGCGCAATCTGACGTGAAAGCAACACCTGTTGCATCGGCCATCATTGCTGACAAAGGCGTTGACCCAAAGAAACTCAAGGCAAGCGGATACCAGGGAAAAATACTAAAGGACGATGTGCTGGCTGCATTAACCGCCCCCGGTAAAGTAACAGGTGGAAGAGAATTGTTTAGTCGTGATGAGAGAAAAGAAAAAATGACGCAACTGAGGAAAACGATTTCACGCAGGCTGGTCGAATCAAAAAATACAACAGCGATGCTCACCACTTTCAATGAAGTGGACATGGGCCCGATCATGGCTGTTCGCAGCAAGTACAAGGATAAGTTCAAGGAGCAACATGGTGTGGGATTGGGATTCATGAGTTTCTTTGCCAAGGCTTGCTGCATTGCATTGCAGGAGTGGCCGGCGGTAAATGCGTACATCGACGGCGACCATCTCATTTTCCATGATTATTGCGATATCTCGATAGCCGTTTCCACACCCAGAGGGTTGACGGTGCCGGTGATAAGGAACGTGGAAAGTTTAAGCATGGCTGACATAGAGAAAAAGGTAATTGAGTTGGCTGGTAAGGCACGCGATAATAAACTTACGATGGAAGAATTGCAGGGCGGAACATTTACCATTACCAATGGAGGTGTGTTTGGTTCTTTATTGAGCACGCCGATCATAAACCTTCCGCAAAGCGCGATACTGGGCATGCATAAGATCGAGGACAGGCCGGTTGCCGTAAATGGACAGGTGGTCATTAAATCAATGATGTACGTAGCATTGAGTTATGATCACCGCATTATTGATGGAAGGGAATCAGTGAGTTTCCTGGTGAGAGTGAAAGAATTGCTGGAGAACCCGGACCAGTTGTTAATTGGAAGGGACCCGGTAAAGACGCTGTTGGAGTTATAATTAGTCAATTAGTCCATTTAGTTCCGTTCAATGAAAAATTGTGAATCGGTACTTTTCCTACCTCAATACAGCCAAACGAATTCTTGAAACTTACGAGGGTGATGAGCCATTCGCTAACTTCCTAAGAAAGTATTTCTCTGAAAACAGGAAAGCTGGATCAAAGGATAGAAAGTTCATCTCCCACCTCTGTTATTGCTATTTCAGAACAGGTAAATTAATGGCTGGCCGGTCTGTTGATGATAAGCTGATGGACGCATTGTTTATTTGTTCAGAACAGCCCAATGAAGTGCTTGCCGCCATTGCACCCGATTTAAATCAGCGGGCAGCAGTCTCCATTGAGCAGAAGTTGAATATTCTGGGCCTTCAACATGAGCTCAGTAATTTATTTCCCTGCCAGGATAGATTGAGCGAATCAATAGACAGAAGATCATTTCTCCTAAGCCATTTTCAGCAACCGGAGGTATTCCTTCGACTACGGCCATCATATGAGATGATCGTTCAGGAAAAATTGACGAAAGCGGGAATTGATTTCAAAGTGATGTCATCACGGGTTTTGGCGATTTCACCCACTTCATCAATAGAAAAAGTTGTCGATTTAGATCGTGAAGCAGTGGTGCAGGATTTAAGCTCACAGGGAGTGGGGGAATACTTCATGCAGGTGATGGAGGATACTAATACAATAGCATCAGCCTGGGATGCCTGTGCTGCGAGCGGGGGCAAATCAATAATGTTTAAAGACCTGATGCCAAAGATTTCCCTGACCGTTTCAGATGTGCGGGAATCAATTTTGATCAACCTGCGTAAAAGATTTGATCGCGCCGGTATCCGCGCTGATAGAGTACTGCTCGCAGATCTGCGCTCGAAGCAAAAATTGCAATCAACAAAATTTCCCGGTAAGAAATTTGACCTCGTCATTGCCGATGTACCCTGTAGTGGCAGCGGAACCTGGGGAAGAACGCCTGAACAGCTTTCTTTTTTTTCCTGCGAAAAAATAACTGAATACGCCGTTTTGCAAAGAGACATTCTTCAAAACCTGGTTCCATATGTACAGAAGGGCGGATTTTTATTATACATCACCTGTTCTGTTTATCAGGATGAAAACGAGCAACAAGTCACCTTTTTGCAAAACACAGGACTGCAATTAATCACCAAGAAACTAATAGCCGGATACCAAAAGAAAGCGGACTCCATGTTTGTGGCAGTGTTAAGCCGAAAGCAGGTAGACTGAAGCCCGTAACCGGTAGTAGATAACCGATGACCGCCCGTAACCGCGGGCTTCAGCCATGGAAAATGGTACATCGCTCACCGGCTGCGACCATCGGCAAATCGCTTGCAAAAAAAAATCGAAAAAAATTTGCGAAACCGGTTGGTTGCATATATTTTTGCAACCAATTGGTTTCATTTAAATCTGGCGACTGATGCGGCGAGATATATTCCATGCAATTGCTGATCCCACAAGAAGGGCGATTATCGGATTAATAGCATTACAGGCGATGACGCCCAATGCCATTGCTGAAAATTTTAACACTACGAGGCAGGCTGTGTCAAAGCACCTGCGGATTTTGGCCGAGTGTGATTTGGTAAAACAGGAACAGCAAGGGAGGGAAATTTATTATTCACTCCAAATTGAAAAGATGAAAGAGATTGACAAATGGCTGAGCCGTTACAGGAAGATGTGGGAGACCAGGTTCAACCAGCTTGACAATATATTATCAACACTCAAAAAACAGAAAAAATGAATACCAACTTACTATTTGATTTTACCGTTGATAAGGAAGCAAAAACGGTTTTCATAAAAAGAGAGTTTGCGGCCGGGCTTTCCCTGGTATGGGATGCGTTTACCAAAGCGGATCTGCTTGATCAATGGACGGCACCGGCGCCATTTAAAGCAAGGACAAAATATATGAATTTCGAAGTGGGTGGAAAGCGATTTTATGCCATGGTAGCACCTGATGGAAAAGAAAGCTGGGCCATTCAACGGTATACTTCGATCACGCCAAAAACAAATTTCAAACTGTATAACGCTTTTGCAGACAAGGATGAAAACCCTGAACCAACTGGTTCGGAATGGGACTATAATTTCAGCGAGCAAAATGGCATAACACTGGTGACTATATCCATATTTAATGAATCATTTGAACGTATGGAGAGATTGCTTGAAGGATTTAAGCAGGGTTTTATTATGACGCTGGAAAATTTGGAAAACCTCCTGAGGGATTTAATGGAAGAATAAGTTTGCAGGTAGTGGTATTTGGAACCAGGAATTTTGTAAAGGTTATCAATCAAAGAAAGTTCAATTTTTTACCGGAAGAGGTTTTTATAAACTCCAGAGAGCAGCCCAAATTCCAAATTCCCAATTCCAACCCTTTAATATACAAACAATAAAAAAAGGTCACGATGGCAAGTATTCATCCTTACATTCATTTCAATGGAAATGCCGAAGAGGCATTTGCTTTTTACAAATCGGTCTTTGGAGGGGAGTTTTCAAAAACCATGCGGTACAAAGAAATATCAAGTGCTGAATTTCCTATACCGGAGAGTGATGCAAACCGCATCATGCATATTGCGTTGCCGATAGACAATACCAGTCAACTCCTTGGTAGTGATGTGATGGAAATGATGGGTAAGGTTAACGAAAGCGACAACAGGAGTTCTATATTTTTAAGTGCGCCAAACCGGGAAGATGCGGATAAATTATTCGCTGGACTTTCAGCAGGGGGAAAAATTCAAATGCCGATGACAGATGGGCCGTTGGGTTCCTATTTCGGGATGTTATCAGACAGGTATGGAGTGCAGTGGATGGTGGAATTTACTACACCAACCTAAATCAACTTTTTTCGGTTATCTGTTAATCTTTAGAAAGGAAATTTATTCACCTTCTTCAATGGATAGAATCTCTGCATTCTTACAACCATTTGGAAAGCCGAATTTATTAAAAATGAATTGTTGAGAACACAGCAAAATAGTTTTGCCTGATAAATTCAATAGGCTCTATTTGTTGATAAGTTTCAGAAAGTCCGCCATAACCTGTTTCGTAACCAAAGTCAAACCAAATTATCCTGTCACCACTATCTTTTATTTTAGCCGTTATAGCGCCACAGTCGATGTCACCACACTCAGGGCAAACATAAATCATAACTCGTCCACTTTCAAGTCGTGGCTTTTCTTTCAACTTGAAAACGTTCAGGATATGTATGCCCAATTCAATATTTGTGCCCCAGCCAAGCGGTGTAATGAGGTCGTCATCTTCAATACCTAGAACTGACCTTAAAGATTTTCCGGAAACAATAAAGTCAAAGTATTCTCTTGGAGTTTGATCTTTACCAACCTTCCTTGTCGTTAGGTTTAATGTTATGGCGTTCATTAGTGACTTTGGAGATTTTGCCCGGTTAAATTACTGGGAATGTAATAAAGCTTAGGTCCTCAAATTCAACCCAGGCCGAAAACCATTAGTGTATAGCACCTGGTTCCTGAAAACATCTGAGTTTTTACTTACGGATTTTGAAATGCTAACTTGAAGTTTAGGCAGATGCAACTCAATAATAAGTGACATTACAAAAACCCCAACCCAAACCTGTCAGCCACCTTTTTCAAATCCTTTATCACTTCCTCATGAACTGGTATTCCCAACCCGGCGCATTCCCGTTCCATTTCCCTTTCAGGATCACCGGGTATCAACACGCAGTCATGCCCGGGAATAGTAACTGCCTTGCGAAATCCGCGTATCCATTCATCCATGTGCGCCCTGAATTCTTTTTCCGGCCGAAACGCATCAATTCGCATCGCACCCAGGAAATGACCAATGCCCTTACCCGGCTGGTGAGCCGGCATGGGTAAATACGCAGGGAACGGCGGCACCCACGGTGCATAATTAGCGCCACTCAATAATCCTGAAAATATATCTACAATCGCACCCAACGCATATCCTTTATGACTACCATGTTCGCGATCACCACCTAGTGGCAGCATCGCACCTCCTTTCTTCAACGCTGCAGCATCTGTGGTCACATTCCCTTGTGCATCCTGTATCCAACCCAGGGGCGCCTGCAAATTTTTACGCTGAAGTACCTCCAGCTTTCCATTGGCCGCGGTTGTTGTGGCCATATCCGCGACAAACGGTGGCTCTTCTCCAGCGGGTGACGCCACGCAAATTGGATTGGTGCCTAACATTTTCTGTGTCGAAAATGTGGGTGCCACCGTAGGGCTCGCATTCGTCATGGCTATGCCTATCATCCCTTCTTCCATGGCCATCATGGCATGATGAGCGGCAATGCCAAAATGATTGCTGTTCTGTACACTCACCCAACCGGTGCCCACCTGCCTGGCTTTGTCAATGGCTATGCCCATTGCGGCGGGTGCCACTACCAGCCCCAGTCCCGCATCACCATCGACCACCGCGGTGGATGGCGTTTCATGTATGATCCTGATCTCCGCTTTCGCGTTTACCCTGCCGGCCTCCCAAAGACGAACATAACCACTCAATCTCGCTATGCCATGTGAGTCTACTCCCCGCAGGTCAGCGCGTAGCAGGCTGGTAGCCGCGATCTCAGCATTGGCCTCCGTGCAGCCCATGTTCTTAAAAACACTGCTCGTAAATTGAAACAGTCGCGCGTAAGTAAATCGTTGATCCGCCATTAAAATAAATATGGTTCATCCCCGGTTCCAGCTTGATAGAGTTGAACCGGCAATAGTAAATATTAATGGCCTATACTAAAACGGCAAATCATCCACCATCGCCTCGTTCACTTCATTGCCTGCCTGCACATTGGAAGCAGGTGCTGAAGTTTGTTGAGCAGAATATCCCGGAGTACCTGTTGAATCATTCTTGCTGCCCAATAGCTGAACTTCCCTCACACGAAGGGTGAGAGAAGCACCGGGCGAATTATCCTGGCGGGAATAAGCCTTTACATCAGGACTACCGTCCACATACACTTGCGTTCCTTTTGTGAGGTATTGGGCGATCGCCGTCCTGTCAGTCCAATACGCACACTCAGCCCAGATCGTTCTTTCCTGCAACACTCCCTGGCTGTCTTTATATTTCTCCGAATGAGCGACAGAAAAATTGATGACATTCTTTCCATTCACGGTATTGACTACACAGTCTTTACCAAGGCGTCCGATTACTTGCATTTTTATCATGATTCACTATTTAAATTGTTCAGAAGATTGAAGCGGCAAGTTAGCATTATTCCGCACCCGCCGGAACCCATTACACCACCTAAAACCAAACTGTGACAGGCTTGTGAATAACTTTCTACCCCGCCGCTTCATTCCTGTTTCTATTGCAATATCGGGCGGGCGAAAAGCGCAACAATGGGAAAAAAAACGAAAAAAAATGTTTTTTTCCCATGGAAATTTGGTTGTCGGTTGCCACAGTTGTCGGTTGTCGGTTGCCAGTGGCGAATGAATGCACAAGGCGGATCGCGGCAGGCGAGGGATGGGTAGTAACAACAAATGCCTGTCCGGGGCGAAGAAATTTTTGAATCGAGGGTTCTAAATGCCAAGGATCAATGAAACGATCAACGGCCAACGAATGAAAAAGCAAAACTATCGAGCGCTCGCCGCCGTAATCACCCTGCCAAAAAATATCGCATTCATAAAAACCTTCGTTCCTCCTAACCAAAATGCCCTGAAGTTGGGATTCTCCGCTATATTGATCACCTTTCC
>Ga0196972_1000256_pt1 | contig 36590 bp, 29 predicted proteins | sample S1v_2013CmetaG_FD_148618 | JGI IMG/M metagenome (GOLD analysis project Ga0196972, IMG submission 148618) | Soil microbial communities from Anza Borrego desert, Southern California, United States - S1+v_20-13C | ecosystem: Environmental > Terrestrial > Soil > Desert | place: USA: California...
CGCCCCATCTAGAGCGGAAACGGTCCGATGAGGCCAGGGCTGCCTCCAGCTGCGCCAGCTGCTGGGCCGCACCGGCCTTGGCGGCCACCAGCTCCTCGACCTGGTACAGCAGCCGCGCCAGGCGCTCCACGCCGATACGCACGGTCGGTTCGAAGTGCGGTGCTTCGGTCGTTGCCGCAGGTGGCGCCGCTGGGGCGGGGGCCGCGGCCGACGGGGCGGGTGTTTCGGGAGCTGCGGCTGCCGGAGCCTGCGACGGGCCGGCCTGCTCGAGCTGCTCCAGCCGCGGCAGCAGCTCGGCCATGGCGCCTGGCGGGCCGGCTCGCTGCACCAGGACCCGGGCGAGGGCCGCCACCGTGTCCTGCAGGGCGTCGGCCAGCTCCATCGACCAGGCCAGCCGGCCGCGTTGTACGCCGGCCAGCAGGTTCTCGGCCGCGTGGCACACCGACTCCACCAAGTGCTCGCCCACCGCGCGCGCCGCGCCCTTGAGGCTGTGGGCGGCGCGGAACAGGGCCTCGAGCGGCTGGCCCGCTTCGTTGCCGCCGCCCGCCTGCTCGAGCTGCGCCAGGCACACCTCCATCCGGCGGACGTGCTCGACCGCCTCGGCCTGGAAGATGGCCGCCAGCTTGCGATCGAAGTGCGGGTCGGGGTTGGGCATGGCGCAGCAGGGTGCGGCGGATCGGCTAGACGCGGAACTGTTCCACCACGCCCTTGAGCCGCAGCCCGAGGTTCTTCAGTTCGTGTGCCGCGGCCTCGCTCTGCCGGCTGGCCGCCACGTTCTGCGCACTGGCCTGGTTGATGTTCTGCATCGCGTAGGCGACCTGGTCCATGCCGATGGCCTGCTGCTGGGCCGAGGCGGCGATCAGGGCGGCGGACTGGGCCGACTCGGCGATGGTATCGGTCATCGAGCGGATCGAGCGGGCTGCCTTTTCCGACAGCTCGGCCCCGGCGCTCACCGCCTTGCCGGCCTGCTCCATGTCGAGCACCGCCGCGCTGGTCGCCTTCTGGATGTCGCCGAGCAGGGCGCGGACCTGCACGGTCGCCTGCTTGGACTGTTCGGCCAGGCTGCGGATCTCCTGCGCCACCACCCGGAAGCCGCTGCCTTCCTCGCCGGCACGCGCGGCTTCGATGGCGGCGTTGACGGACAGCAGGTTGGATTGGTCGGCCAGGTCGCTGACGGTGGCGATGATCTCGCCGATGGCCGTGCCCTGGTCGGCCAGCCGGATCACGCTGCCGGCCATGGAATCCATCTGCTGGCGGATCTGCTGCATGGCCTGGATCGATTCCTCCATGGCCTGCAGGCCCGCCTGCGAGGCCTCGACCGAGCGCTGGGCGGCACCTTGCACGTGCGTCGCCTTGTCGGAAGCCACCTGGGCCGTCTGCTTGACCTCCTCGGCCGTGGCCGAGGTCTCGGCCACCGCGGAAGCGGTCTGGGCGGAACTGGCGGAGACCTGCGCGGTCGACGCCGAGATTTCGCTGGCCGAGGAGCCCAGCACCCCGACGCCGTCGCTGATCTCGCGCATCACCTGGCGCAGCCGCTCCACCATCTGGGCGAAGGTACGGCTGAGCACGCCCATCTCGTCCTTGCGCGCATGCGTGCGCAGCTCCACCGTGAGGTCGCCGGCGGCGATCCGCTCGGCGGCGTCCGACAGTTCGCGCAGGGGGCCGGCCAGTATCCGGGTGAGCAACACGGTCAGGGCCAATCCCCCCAGCATCGCCAGCGCGGCGATCAGGACCAGCCAGCGCATTGCGGTGGTGGCCTGCCGCTCCGATTCGGCCACCGCCTCCGCGGCGCTGCGCGTGGCGTGGGCGATCAGCTGGTCGACCAGGGCCCCCATCTGCTGGTCGCGCTGCAGCTGCACCCCGGTGAACAGTTCCCGCGCCTCGTCCGTGCGGCCCTGGTCCAGCAGCGGCAGGATCTGCTGCGTGCGCAGCTGGTAGGAGGCCTCCCGGATGGCCTCGAATTCGCGCAGCAGGTTGCGCTTCTCGTCGATGCTGCCCCTGCGTGCGCTGACCCGTTGCAGCTCCGCCTGGACCTCGCGGCTCTTGGCCAGGATCCGGTCCTGCAGGTGCTCCTTGCGCACGTCCTTGCTGGCGACCATCAGCAGCGCCATGCTGGCATTGATGGCGTTCTGTTCCGCGCGGATGTCCTTGAGGGCGACCATGGTCGCCAGCTCGACGTCCACCAGGTCGCGCTGCGACTGCCGCATCGCGGACAGCGCCACGTAGGCGAACACGATGGCCGCCGCCGCGCACAGGCTGGTGAGGGTGAAGGCGATGAACAGCTTGGTTCGGGTGGGGAGGTTCAGGTAACCCTGCATCGGCGTTGTCCCTGTCATTGGAAGTGGTGGACCGGCGGACCGGGTGGCGTAGCGGCGGAACGCCCCGGCAAGGACAGCAGGCGTTCGCCGTCGAGGACGACGAGTCCGGCGGCAGTCACGCCGCGCACGATGTCCGGCCGCCAGTCGTGCAGGGGCTGGCCGCGCCGCACCGCCTCCTCGGGCAGGACGGACGGCAGCCCGTGGACCGCGGTGATGGGGACACCGAATTCGGCCTCGTGGCGGCCGAGCACCAGCAGCAGCCCCGGCGCGGGCGAGCGGTCGGATGCGTCGGCGTCCAGGCCGGGCATGTCGATCACGGGCAGCATGCGGCCGCGCAGCTGCACCAGCCGCACGGAGGGCTGCCCGGGCAGCGGCACTGCGTCCTGCAAGGGCCGGACCTCGCGCACCCAGCGCAGCTCCAGCGCGCAGCGATGGCCGGCCACGCTGAAGTCGAGCATCTCCACGCCGCCGGCTTGCGCCGTCGTGCGCGAGCGGGCCAGCGCGCGGGCCCGCTGGCGCAGCACCGATGCCTCGAGCGCGGCGTCCATCTCGTCCCCCGGCTTCACGTTCCCGCCTCGGTATTCCGGATCACGCCTTCGAGCTCGCCGGCGGTGAGGCCGCCGCTGCCTTCGAGGGGGTGGTCGGGTGCGCAGCGGGCCAGCCGGCTGCGGGCATGGGCCAGGTGGCGGCGGCCGGCCTGCGTCTCGCCCTGTCGCAGCGCCAGGCTGCCCAGGGTGAACCGGGCCAGCACGTGGTCCGGATCGAGGTAGAGCGTGCGCTGCAGGGCGGCCATCGCTTCGTCGATGGCGCCGCGCTCGTGCAGGATGGTGGCCAGCAGGTGGGTGGCTTGCGGATCCAGCTTGTCCTGCTCGATCGCCAGCCGGCACAGCTGCTCGGCACGGGCGAGGTCGCCGGCGTCGGCGTGACCGCGCGCCTGCAGCACCATCGGGATCGCGGGCGTCGGCGCTGGCGCCTCGGGGGCCAGCGGCGTGGCCGTCGATACGGCCGGACGCGGGTGCGGAGCCCGCTGGATTCTCGGACTCACCGACAGGGGACGGGCGGGCTTGGAAGGTTGGGCGTGCTCCGGCGAAGCGGACTCGCGGGAGGCGGAGCCCGAACGGCGCAGCGCCGTCAGCCCGCCCGTGATCTCGGGCTCCAGGCCGGGCAGGCCGGGGCGAGGCAGTTCCACCGGGCCGGTGACCAGCCAGCCGCCGGGGACCAGCGCGGCACCCAGCCGCTCCAGCACCGCGCGCGCCCGGGCCGGTTCGAAGTAGATCAGGACGTTGCGGCACAGCACCAGGTCCATGGACAGGGTCTGGGACGTCGCGGACGGATAGCCGTCGCCGGCGAGGTTGAGCCGGGCGAACCGGACCAGGGGGCGCAGTTCCGGCGCCACCTCGGCGCCGCCGTCGGCGCCGGGCCGCAGCCATTCGCGCGCCAGCGGCGGAACGCCGCTGCGGATCGACCAGCGGCCGTAGCGACCGGCGCGTGCCTTGCGCAGCGCCGACGCGTTGAGGTCGGTGGCGAGGATGGAGATGTTCCACTCGCGCCAGTCGGGCAGCAGGCTGGCGACCAGCATGGCCAGCGACCAGGCCTCCTCGCCGGTCGAACAGGCGGCGCTCCACAGCCGCAGGTGGCGCGAGCCGTCGCGGCGCGCCGCGACCAGCGGCCGGAGCACGTGCGTCGCGAGGTCGTCGAAGACCTGCGGGTCGCGGAAGAAATAGGTCTCGCCGACCGCCAGGCATTCCGCCACCACCTGCCAGCCGCCATCGGCCAGTCGCGACGACAGGATGGCATCGGCGCAGGCCTGCGCATCCGCCAGCCCCAGGCGTGCGGCCGCCGACGCCAGGCCGCGCTCGAGGTCGGGCCAGCGGCGCGGCCCGAAGTGCAGACCCAGGCGCGACTCCAGGCGGCGGCTGACGCCGGCCCAGGGCAGGGTGGCGGCGGTGTCAGCCATGCTCGGAAAGGGCGAAGGCCGCGGCGCGTTCCAGGGCGAGCACGTTGCGGAGGTCCTGCAGCAGGAGCGTGCCGCGCTCGTCGGCAGCGACGCCGCGAAGGCCGAGCGCACGCAGGCCGACCGAGTCGGCATGCGCGATCGACTGCGGAACCAGGGTGCCGATCACCTCGTCGACCCGGAAGGCGCAGCGCGCGTCCGCCCGCGCGAGCAGGAAGCGGTCGCTGGCACGAACGGGTTGCCCGGGCAGGCCCAGCATGCGGTGGGTGTCGAACAGCGCCACCGGCTCGCCGGCGACGTCGATGGTGCCCATCAGGCAACCCGGGGCAGCGGGCACCGCTCGCACGGCAACGGCCCGGATGGCGTGGTCGATGTCGTGAAGCGGGAAGCCCACGCGCAGGTCGCCAACGGCGGTTTCGATGTAGACGTCGTTCAAGGACCGGCAAGGGAGCGGAGGTCGCCCCGGCTGTGGCGGGAATGGTAGAGGCAGGGCCCCCTGCTGCACAGTGCAGACATTCACCTAATACGAATCGGTACGGCGGCCGGCGCGAGGGGCCGGCCCCGAGAGACGGGCCGCCGGGCCCCGGTCAGCCGGGTTCGGGGAAGGACTCCGGTCGCTGCCACAGCCAGGCCAGCACGCCGGCCATGATGGCGATGGCGAGCAGGATGAACCAGCGCGGACCGACGATCGCCAGCATGAGGACCGCGCTGGTCGCCATCAGCACCGTGGCCAGCCACTTGGACTTGCGCGCCACCACGCCGCCGCGCCGCCAGTCCGAGATGGCCGGCCCGAAGCGCGGGTGGTTCTCCAGCCATTGCAGCAGCCGCGGCGAGCTGCGCGCCGCCGCCCACGCCGACAGCAGGATGAAGGGGACGGTCGGCAGCACCGGCAGGAAGATGCCCACGATGCCCAGCGCCAGGCTGGCCAGGGCCAGCGACAGGTAGAACCAGCGCATCGCGCGGGACGGGGCAGGGCGGGTGCCGGCAGAGGGTTCGGCCATGAGGCCCGATTGTGATGGCGCGCGTACCATCGCCGGCCATGCCCGGAAGTCCCGCCACGCGCACCGGTTCCGTCCCCATCCCTGCGACCGCCGCGGTTGCGGCGGTCCTGCACTGAGGGACCGGGCTTGGCACCGGCACTGCGCGTCGCCCTCGGCCACCAGGTCCTGAACGGCATCGCCGCCGCGCTGGGCCTGCTGTTCGTGACCGTGCTGGTGCGCGCACTGGGCAACCCGTGGGCGGCCTCGGTGGCGGCCGTGGGCGCCATCGTCTGCATCCCGCCGGACACCGCGGCACCGCTGCGCGGCAAGCTGCTGCACCTGCTGCCAGCGGCGCTGTTCGGGGTGCCGCTGTTCATGGCGATGCAGCTGCTCAAGCCCTACCCGCTGCACCTGGCCCTGCTGCTTGTGCCCGCGACCTTCGTGGCCTTCCTGGCCGGCGCCTGGGGACGGCGCGGCGCGCCCCTGGCGATCTCGTTCATGTTCGCGATGGTGTTCTCGATGGCGGTGGCGGCGGGCAGCGGGCTCGACTGGGCGCTGGTGGCCGGCGGCTGGTTCGCGCTGGGCGCGGCCCTGTACATCGCCTGGGCCGTGCTCGCCAATGCGGTGCTCAACGCGCGCTACCGCAGCCAGATCCTGGCCGACACCCTGCTGGTGATGGCGGCCCTGATGCGCACCCAGGCCCGCCAGCTGGCGCCGGCCGCCGAAACGGCGCCAGGGGCGCAGCCGCTGATCGGCCGGCTGATGCAGCAACAGGCGGCACTGGCCGACCAGCTGCAGGCGGCGCGCGACCTGGTGCTGGAAGCCCCGCGCACCCCGCGGCGGCGCCAGCTCGCCGGGATGCTGCTGCACATGCTGGAGATGCGCGACCACCTGCTGGCCAGCGAGCTCGACCTGGACACGCTGCGCGCCAGCCCCGACCAGGCCGGCGCCCTGGAGGACCTGCGCCGCGAACTGGTCGCCCAGGCGGACGCGATCGAGGCCGTGGCCGACGCGCTGCTGCTCGGCCGGCTGCCACCGTCGTTCGCGTCCCCAGATCCCCGGTCGGCGCTGGTCGACGCGGAGCCCGGCGAGCCGCCGCAGGTCGCGCTGGCCCGCTCGCTGCGCAACCGCATCGGCCGGCTGCACGAGGAGACCCGGCAGCTGGTGGCGCTCGCGCGCGGCGAGGTGCAGGCCGACGTGGCCGTGGTGCGCACGGCCTGGCGGCTGTTCGTCAGCCCGACCAGCTGGTCCTGGAAACCTTTGCGAGTGCTCCGGCGCTGGGACGCGCCGCTGCTGCGGCATGCGCTGCGGGCCGCGCTGGCGATCGCCTGCGCCTATGCGCTGACCTTCGTGCTGCCCTGGAAGGCGCACGGCTACTGGCTGCTGCTGACCATCGTGGTGGTGCTGCGCGGCAGCCTGGCGCAGACCCTGGAGCGGCGCAACAGCCGCGTGGCGGGGACCGTGCTCGGCTGCGTCATTGCCGGCGCATTGCTGTGGGCCGACCCGCCGGCCTGGTCGCTGCTGCTGGTGCTCAGCGCGGCCCAGGCGGTCGCCCATGCCTTCGCCCTGCGCAAGTACGTCGTCACGGCGGTGGCCGCCACGATCCTGAGCCTGCTGCAGGCGCACATGCTGGGCCTGGGCGCCAACCCGGTGTTCGACGTGGCCGAGCGCATGGCGGACACGGTGCTGGGCGTGGCGATCGCCTGGCTGTTCGCCTACGTGCTGCCCACCTGGGAACGCGGCCAGCTGCCGGCCCTGGTGCGGCGCACGCTGCTGGCGCAGGGCCGCCATGCCCGCGAGGCGCTCGGGCTGGCGCAGCTCGATGCGGTCGACGACGAGCCGGAACTGGGCTGGCGGCTGGCGCGGCGCGAAGCCTACGACAGCCTCTCGGCGCTGGTGCAGGCCACCCAGCGGGCGCTGGTCGAGCCGCGGGCCGTGCGGCCGCCGCTGGACGCGCTGGAGCGGCTGCTGGCCCACAGCTACCTGCTGCTGGCGCAACTCACCGCGGCCAAGACCGTGCTGCTGCGCCGCGAGCGGCTGGACAGCGAGCGGCTGCGCCCCATCCTGCGCGCGTCGGCCGAGGGCGTGGGCGAGACGCTCGCCGCACCGGTGCCTTCCGCCGCACCGGGCCCGGCCGAGGAGGCTCCGCTGCCGGAGCCGCCCCCGGTGCCGGAAAGCGGCCATGACGACCTCACGCCCTGGGTGGAGCGCCGGCTGGCGCTGGCCGACCGCGCGGCGCGGCAGGTACAGCGGGACGCCCACGCGGTGCTGGCCGAGCTGGCCGCGTCGGGGCGTTGACCGCGCGGCTATCCTCCGTGCCATGACCGTGCGAGAGATCCTGAAGATGGGCGACCCGCGCCTGCTGCGCGTGGCCCAGCCGGTGGCCGCCTTCGATACCGACGAGATCCACCGGCTGGTGGCCGACATGTTCGACACCATGCGCGCTGCCAGCGGCGCCGGCCTGGCCGCGCCGCAGATCGGCGTCGACCTGCAACTGGTGATCTTCGGCACCGACGCGCCCAATCCGCGCTACCCCGATGCGCCGCTGGTGCCGCGCACCGTGCTGCTCAACCCGCGGATCACGCCGATCGGCGACGAGGAAGAGGAGGGCTGGGAAGGCTGCCTGTCGGTGCCCGGCCTGCGCGGCCTGGTGCCGCGCTGGAAGGCGATCCGCTACACCGGTTTCGACCCCTACGGCGACCCGATCGACCGCACGGTGGACGGCTTCCACGCCCGCGTGGTACAGCACGAATGCGACCACCTGGTGGGCAAGCTGTACCCGATGCGCATGCGCGACTTCACGAAGTTCGGCTTCACCGAGGTGCTGTTCCCCGGCATGGACGCCGGCGCGGACGACTGAGGCGGCGCCGCGTCAGCCTTCCAGCGCCTGCAGCAGCTCGGTCTCGATCGCGATCTGCCCGCGGTTCTGCTGCAGCTCGGCACCGTCGACCAGGAAGGTGTCCTCCACCCGTTCGCCCAGGGTGGTGATCTTGGCCAGCTGCAGGTTGATGCGGTGCCGGGCCAGCACCAGCGCGATCGAATAGAGCAGGCCCAGCCGGTCGTTGGCCGAGACCGTCAGCAGCCAGCGCTGGGCGCGCTCGTCGGGAGTGAGCTGCACGCGCGGGGTGATGGGGAAGCTCTTGACCCGGCGCGAGACCCGGCCGCGGCTGGGCGGCGGCAGCGGGCCGGCCCGCTCCAGCGCCTGCTCCAGCCCCGACTCCACCATGCTCGTGAGCTCCCGGTAGTGCTCCGGCAGCATGGGCGTGACCACCTGGAAGGTGTCCAGCGCATAGCCGTTGGTCGCCGTGTGGATGCGCGCGTGCAGGATGGAGAAGCCGGCCTGGTCGAAATAGCCACAGATGCGCGCGAACAGGTCCGCCTGGTCGGGGGCGTAGACCAGCACCTGCAGGCCTTCGCCCAGCGGCGACAGGCGGGCGCGCACGACCGCGCGGGCGCTGCCCACGTGGCGCGACAGGTGGCGCGTGTGCCAGGCGATCTCGCTGGCGTCGTGGCGCATGAAGTAGCCCACGTCCAGCGTGTCCCACAGCTTGCGGTGGGCCTGGTGCGGCAGCGCGAACAGCTGCAGCTGCACCAGCGCCTCGCGCTTGCGCGCCTCGATCTCGGCGGCCGGGTCGGGCGTGTGCCCGCCCAGCGCGCGCAGCGTGGCGCGGTACAGGTCCTCCAGCAGCTTGCCCTTCCACGCGTTCCAGACCTTGGGGCTGGTGCCGCGGATGTCGGCCACGGTCAGCAGGTACAGGGCCGTGAGGTTGCGCTCGTTGCCCACCTTGGCGGCGAAGGCGGTGACCACGGCCGGGTCGCTCAGATCCTCCTTCTGCGCGATGCGGCTCATGGACAGGTGTTCGCGCACCAGGAATTCGACCAGCCGGCAGTCCTCGGCCGGGATGGCGTGCTGGCGGCAGAACTGCCGGACCTCGCGCGCGCCCAGCTCGGAGTGGTCGCCTCCGCGGCCCTTGGCGATGTCGTGGAACAGGGCCGCCAGGTACAGCACCCAGGGCCGGTCGAAGCCGGCCGCCAGCTGCGAGCAGAACGGGTACTCGTGGGCGTGCTCGGCGATGAAGAAGCGCCGCACGTTGCGCAGCACCATCAGGATGTGCTGGTCCACGGTGTAGACGTGGAACAGGTCGTGCTGCATCTGGCCGACGATGCGGCGGAACGTCCACAGGTAGCGCCCCAGCACCGAGGTCTGGTTCATCAGCCGGAAGGCGTGGGTGATGCCCGAGGGCTGCTGCAGGATGGCCCGGAAGGTGGCGTGGTTCACCGGGTCCTTGCGGAAGCCGGCGTCCATCACGCCGCGGGCGTTGTACAGGGCGCGCAGCGTGCGCGCCGACAGGCCCTTGGCGCCCACGGTGGTCTGGTAGACGAGGAAGGTCTCCAGCACCGCGTGCGGGTGCCGCTCGTACAGGTCGTCGCTGGCCACCTCCAGCATGCCGGCCTTCATCGAGAAGCGGGCATTCAGGGGCACCGGCTCCTGGCCGCTGGGGACCAGCCGCTCCTCGATGTTGAGCAGCAGGATCTGGTTGAGCTGGCTCACCGCCTTGGCGGCCCAGTAGTAGCGCTTCATCAGCGACTCGCTGGCGCGCTGCAGCAGGCGGCCACCGGCGGTGCGGGTGCGCCAGCCGAAGGCCTCGGCGACGGCGGTCTGCAGGTCGAACACCAGCCGGTCCTCGCGCCGCCCGGCGATCGCGTGCAGCCGGGCGCGGACCAGGCGCAGCAAGGCCTCGTTGCGCTCCAGCTGCTGCGCCTCCAGCGGCGTGGCCAGGCCGTTGGCCGCCAGCTCGGACCAGCTCGCGCCGAAGCCGGCCGCCTTGGCCACCCACAGGATCACCTGCAGGTCGCGCAGGCCGCCGGGCGACTCCTTGCAGTTGGGCTCCAGCGCATAGGGCGTGTTCTCGAAGCGGTTGTGCCGCTGGCGCATCTCCAGCGTCTTGGCGACGAAGAAGGCCCGCGGATCCATCGCCTGTTCGAAGCGCGCGCGGAACTGGTCGAACAGCGCGCGGTCGCCGGCCAGGCGGCGCGCCTCCAGCAGCGAGGTCTGGATGGTCACGTCGGCGGCGGCGGTGTCCAGGCACTGCTGCACCGTGCGCACGCTGGAACCGATCTCCAGGCCGCTGTCCCAGCATTGGCGGATGAAGGCTTCCAGGCTTTCCTGGAGCGCGGGGTCCTGCTCGGGGTCGGCGCCTTCGGGCAGCAGCACCAGCACGTCGACGTCGGAGTGCGGGAACAGCTCGCCGCGGCCGTAGCCGCCGACCGCCAGCAGGGCGGTGTCGCGGGGCAGCTGCGCGTCGCGCCACAAGCCCTGCAGCGCGGCGTCGACGTGGCGGGCGAGCCGCCGCAGCACGGCGCCCACCGAGCGGGTGGGCCGGGCGGGATCGAGCAGGGCCTGGTCGATCGCCGCCTTCTGGGCCTTCAGGCGCTCGCGCAGGACGGCGGCCAGGGGCTGGTCGTCCGCTTCGCGCAGCCGGTCGCCCGCCGGTCCAGGCCTGTCTTTCGCCGCGGTCGGCACGTCAGTCATCCTCGGCCCCTCGGGTCATCCTCCTCCCCCTTCGCCAACCTCCGCGAAGAAGGAGGATCCAGGCGGGCGCCCATTCGCGCCTCAGCCGTTGACGAAGGCGGGCGGCGGCGGGCTGCCGGCGGACAGGGTCAGCACCTCGTAGCCGGTCTCGGTGACCAGGATGGTGTGCTCCCACTGGGCGGACAGCGAATGGTCCTTGGTCACGATGGTCCAGCCGTCGTTGCCCAGTTCCTTCACCTCCTTGCGGCCGGCGTTGATCATGGGCTCGATGGTGAAGGTCATGCCGGGGCGCAGTTCCTCCAGCGTGCCGGGCTTTCCGTAGTGGAGCACCTGCGGCTCCTCGTGGAAGTTGCGCCCGACGCCGTGGCCGCAGAACTCGCGCACCACCGAGAAGCCGTTGCGCTCGGCGAACTGCTGGATCGCCCAGCCGATGTCGCCCAGCCGCGCCCCCGGCTTGACCTGCACGATGCCGTGCCACATGGCGTCGTAGGTCAGGTTCACCAGGCGCCTGGCCGCGATGGACGTGTCGCCGACGATGAACATGCGGCTGGTGTCGCCGTACCAGCCGTCCTTGATGACGGTGACGTCGACGTTGACGATGTCGCCCTTCTTCAGCGGCTTGTCGTTCGGGATGCCGTGGCACACCACGTTGTTGACCGAAGTGCACAGCGAAGCGGGATAGGGCGGATAGCCCGGCGGCTGGTAGCCCAGCGTGGCCGAGGTGGTGCCCTGCTTCTTCATGCATTCGGCGGCCAGCTCGTCGATCTGCCGCGTGGTGATGCCCGGCTTGATGTGGGGGGTCAGGAAATCCAGCACCTCGGCCGCCAGCCGGCCCGCCGTGCGCATGCCCTGGATGCCTTCGGCGTCCTTGTACGTGATGCTCATGCCTCGAATTATTCCAGAGGGGTCGCGCGGCCGCAGGCGACGCCGGCCCGGCCGGTAAAATCGAAGGCCTTCAGGCGCCGCCCCAGTCAGCGGCGGCGCTCCTGCTTCCCACCACAGGTTTCACAGTGACCCTGCACATCTCCGAGTTCGAGGGCGGGCGTGCCCTCAGCCCCTTCCGTGTCCAGCAGTTCCTGCCGCGGCTGCAGGCGATCCATGACCGGGTCAGCGGGCTCTCGGCGCGCTTCGTGCACCTGGCAGCGTGGGAGCAGGCGCCCTCGGCGGCCGACCGCGAGCGGCTGGCCGCGCTGCTGGCCTACGGGGAACCGTTCGAGGGCGATGCCTCGGGCACGCTGTTCGTGGTGACGCCGCGGCTGGGCACGGTCTCGCCCTGGGCCTCCAAGGCCAGCGACATCGCGCACAACTGCGGCCTGCCGGTGCGACGCATCGAGCGGGCGGTGGAATACCGCGTCACGCTCAAGTCTTCGCTGCTGGGCAAGGCGGCGGAGTTGTCGGCGGCCCAGCGCGAGGCGATTGCGGCGCTGCTGCACGACCGCATGACGGAGAGCGTGCTGCCCGACCGGGCGTCCGCGCACCGGCTCTTCACCGAGCTGGAGGCCACGCCCATGGAAGCGGTCGACGTCCTGGCGGGCGGCCGTGCCGCGCTGGAGCGGGCCAACGTCCAGTTCGGGCTGGCCCTGGCCGAGGACGAGATCGACTACCTGCTGGAAGCCTTCCGCGGGCTGGGCCGCAACCCGACCGACGTCGAGCTGATGATGTTCGCCCAGGCCAACAGCGAGCACTGCCGGCACAAGATCTTCAACGCCGTCTTCACCATCGACGGCGTGCCGCAGGACAAGAGCCTGTTCGGCATGATCCGCCACACCCACCAGTCGCATCCGCAGCACACCATCGTCGCCTACGCGGACAACGCCTCGGTGATGGAGGGCTCCCGGGTCGAGGCCTTCCTGCCGCTGCGCGGCGACGGCCCCTCGGCCTACCAGCGCCGCCCGGCGCTGCACCACGTGCTGATGAAGGTCGAGACGCACAACCACCCGACGGCGATCTCGCCCTTCCCGGGCGCGTCCACCGGCGCCGGCGGCGAGATCCGCGACGAGGGCGCCACCGGGCGCGGCGCGCGGCCGAAGGCCGGCCTCACGGGCTTCACCGTCTCGCGCCTCTGGGACAACCCGAACGGCCGGCCGGCGCACATCGCCAGCCCGCTGCAGATCATGACCGAGGGCCCGCTGGGTGGCGCCGCCTTCAACAACGAGTTCGGCCGGCCCAACCTGCTGGGCTACTTCCGCGAGTACGAGCAGGTGGTCGACGGCGTGGTGCGCGGCTACCACAAGCCCATCATGATCGCCGGCGGGCTGGGCAGCATCGAGGCCGGCCAGACCGCCAAGGAGCGCTTCCCGGCCGGCACCCTGCTGGTGCAGCTCGGCGGCCCCGGCATGCGCATCGGCATGGGCGGCGGCGCCGCCAGTTCCATGGCCACCGGCGCCAACGCGGCCGAGCTGGACTTCGATTCGGTGCAGCGCGGCAACCCCGAGATCGAGCGCCGGGCGCAGGAGGTCATCAACCACTGCTGGTCGCTGGGCGAGGCCAATCCCATCCTGGCCATCCACGACGTGGGCGCGGGCGGACTGTCGAACGCCTTCCCGGAGTTGACCCACGACGCCGGCCGCGGCGCCCGCTTCGACCTGCGCCGCATCCCGCTGGAGGAATCCGGCCTCGCGCCCAAGGAGATCTGGTGCAACGAGAGCCAGGAGCGCTACGTGCTGGCGATCGCGCCTGCCTCGCTGGAGGCGTTCCGCGCCCTGTGCGAGCGCGAGCGCTGCCCGTTCGCGGTGGTGGGCGTGGCGACCGAGGAGCGGCAGCTGGTCGTGGGCGAGGTGGACTTGCGGGCGACCCTTGACGCCGAAGTGCCTTCTCTCCTTCCCCCTTTGGGGGAAGGTCGGGATGGGGGCATGCGCAGCGCCACTGGCGTGCCCCCACCCCAACCCTCCCCCAGCGGGGGAGGGAGCCAACCCGCCCTCGCCGTCGACATGCCGATGGACGTGCTGCTCGGCAAGCCGCCCAAGATGCACCGCGACGTGCGGTCGGTGCAGCGGACCTCGCCGCCCATCGAGCTCACCGGCGTGTCCCTGCAGGACGCCGCGATCCAGGTGCTGTCGCATCCCACGGTGGCGTCCAAGCGCTTCCTGGTCACCATCGGCGACCGCACGGTGGGCGGCCTGTCGCACCGCGACCAGATGGTCGGCCCCTGGCAGGTGCCGGTGGCCGATTGCGCGGTCACGCTGGCCGACTTCGCGGGCTTCGCCGGCGAGGCCATGAGCATGGGCGAACGCACGCCGCTGGCCGCCACCGATCCCGCCGCCTCGGGACGCATGGCGGTGGCCGAAGCCATCACCAACCTGCTGGCCGCGCCCATCGAGCTGCCGCGCGTGAAGCTGTCGGCCAACTGGATGGCCGCCTGCGGCGAGCCCGGCGAGGACGCCGCGCTGTACGAGACGGTGAAGGCGGTGGGCCTGGAGCTGTGCCCGGCGCTGGGCATCTCGATCCCGGTCGGCAAGGACAGCCTGTCCATGCGCACCCAGTGGCAGGAGGGCGGGCAGGCGAAGAAGGTGAGCTCCCCGGTGAGCCTGATTGCCAGCGCGTTCGCCACCGTGGCCGACGTGCGGGGCACGCTGACGCCGCAACTGGATGCCAGCGAAGAGACCACGCTGGTGCTGGTCGACCTGGGCAAGGGCCGCCATCGCATGGGGGGCAGCATCCTGGCCCAGGTGCTGGAGCAGCCCGGCGGCGAGGTGCCGGACCTGGACGATCCGCAGGACCTGGTGCGGCTGGTGGATGCCGTCAATGCGCTGCGGGCCCAGGGCCGCATCCTGGCCTACCACGACCGCAGCGACGGCGGCCTGTTCGCCGCCGCCTGCGAGATGGCCTTCGCGGGCCACGTGGGCATCGCGCTGAACGTGGACCTGCTGGTCACCGAGGGCGACGGCATCGCCGACAGCCGCGCCGAGTACGGCGACGCCAAGAACTGGGCCGGGCAGGTCGGCGCCCGGCGCGAGGAGCTCACGCTCAAGGCGCTGTTCAGCGAGGAGCTGGGCGTGCTGCTGCAGGTGCGCAGTGCCGAGCGCAACGCCGTGATGCAGGTGCTGCGCGAGCACGGGCTTTCGAAGCACAGCCATTTCGTCGGCCAGACCCGCCCGGCCTCGTCCGCCATCGACAAGGGCAAGGGCGAGGTGCAGGTCTGGCGCGACACCAAGGCCGTGTTCAGCGCCAGGCTGGCCGACCTGCACCAGGTCTGGGACAGCGTGAGCTGGAAGATCTGCCAGCAGCGCGACAACCCCGAGGGCGCCGACAGCGAGCATGCCCTCGCTGGCGATCCGGCCGATCCCGGCCTGCAGTTCGCGCCCAGCTTCGACCCGCGCGAGGACGTGGCCGCGCCCTTCCTGAACCTGGCACGCCCCAAGGTCGCCATCCTGCGCGAGCAGGGCGTCAACTCGCACGTGGAGATGGCGTACTGCTTCGACCTCGCCGGCTTCGAGGCGGTGGACGTGCACATGACCGACCTGCAGTCCGGCCGGGCCGAGCTGCCGCAGTTCAAGGGCTTCGTCGCCTGCGGCGGCTTCAGCTACGGCGACACGCTGGGCGCCGGCATCGGCTGGGCGCGCAGCATCACCTTCAACCCGCGCCTGTCGCAGCAGTTCCAGGCCTTCTTCGATCGCAAGGACACGTTCGCGCTGGGCGTGTGCAACGGCTGCCAGATGCTGGCCGAGCTGGCCGACATCATCCCGGGTGCGCAGGCCTGGCCACGCTTCACGACCAATCGCAGCGAGCGCTACGAGGCGCGGCTGTCGCAGGTGGAGGTGCTGGACTCGCCCAGCCTGTTCTTCGCCGGCATGGGCGGCAGCCGGCTGCCCATCGTGGTGGCGCACGGCGAGGGCTATGCCAACTTCGCCCATCGCGGCGACCCGGAGCGGGCGATCGCGGCCATGCGCTACGTGGACCACCACGGCCAGCCCACCGAGACCTATCCGCTCAACCCCAACGGCAGCCCGGGCGGGCTGACGGCGGTGACCACCGCCGACGGCCGCTTCACGGCCATGATGCCGCACGCCGAGCGCGCCTTCCGCAACATCCAGATGTCCTGGACCGGCGGCGACAAGTCCGACTTCAGCCCCTGGCTGCGGATCTGGCGCAATGCCAGGAAGTGGGTCGGATGAGCCCAATGCCCCAGTGGGGTAGGTCCCGATAGAAGGACCCGCAGCGCCGAGGGTCGAATGCAGGGATGACGTCCCTGCAGCCGCCCGCGTCGGAATCCGCCGAGTCCGCCGTGCCGCCCCGGCGCCAACTGCGCGCGGTCGCGTTCGACCATCCCTTCCGCTGGCTGGCCCGCGGCGCCCGCGACCTGCGGGCCGCGCCCGCCATCTCGCTGTTCTACGGCCTGTGCTTCTGGGGCATGGCGCTGCTGCTGGGCGCGGTGTTCCGGCGCATGCCGGAGTACACGCTGTCCTTCGTCTCCGGCTGCTTCCTGCTCGGACCCTTCCTGGCCATGGGGCTGTACGAGGTCAGCCGCCGGCGCGAGCAGGGGCTGCCGCAGGACTTCGCGGCTTCGCTGACCTGCTGGGACCGCCACCTGGGGAGCATGGGGCTGCTGGTGCTGGTCCTGCTGCTGCTGGAACTGCTCTGGGGCCGCGCCTCGCTCGTGGTCTTCGCGGTGTTCTTCGACACCGGCATGCCGACCACCGCGTCGGTGCTGCAGGCCGTGTTCAACCCGCGCAACTGGCAGTTCGTCGCGGTCTATGCGCTGGTGGGCGGCATCTTCGCCGCCCTGGTGTTCTCCACCTGCGTGGTGTCCATCCCCATGATCCTGGACCGCGATACCGACGCGATCACGGCCGGCCTCGCCAGCATCCAGGCCGTGACCGGCCGCACCGGCCCGCTGCTGCTGTGGGGCGCGCTGATCGTCGCCGTGCTGGTGGGCGCGATGCTGCTGCCCTGGGCGGTCGGCGTGCTGGTCGCCGGGCCCTGGCTGGGGCACGCCAGCTGGCACGCCTATCGCGGGTGCTTCGCCTGGGAAGCGCCTGCAGCGGGCGTGGCAGGCGCCACCGGCCGGCCGATCGCATAGGGCAGCGCCTCTTGACCGCCTCCCAGGCGGCTTGTTGAATGTCAAGCCTTCCCGCCCGCTCCGGGCCACGGAAGTCCAGCCGGCAGGAAAAGGGGCGAACGATGTTCAAGCTGTTCAAGCGCGCGGAACCCGTGGCCAAACCCTCGCGGCCCGCGCAGGCGCGAGGTGCGGCACCCGCGACCGCGGTCCCGGTTCGTCGCCACGGTGCCGTTGACAGGGCACCGATCGCGCCCCTGCCCATGTCCACGATGGAAGTCCGGGAAGACGACGACGAGTCGGCCTGGGACCTGTGGGAGCAGTCCAACTTCCAGCTCGACAGCCAGATGGGCGGCCTGTCCCCGTCCGACTCCGTGCGGGTGCGCGATGACCGCCCCAGCCAGGCCGCCGACCTGGACGATCCCTTCGCCCGCGTCGGCAAGCACCACCGCTGACGGCGCCGTCCGCGCCCCTACACTCGGGCGCGATGCCTACCGGCCGCTACGACCGAATCGATGCCCTGCGGGGCGCCGCCATCGCCTGGATGACGGCCTATCACTTCGGCTTCGACCTCAACTACTTCGGCTGGATCCGCCAGGACTTCTACCGCGACCCGGTCTGGACCTGGCAGCGCACGGCCATCGTCAGCCTGTTCCTGTTCTGCGCCGGCCTGTCGCAGGCGGTGGCGCACGCGCAGGGGCAGCGCTGGCCGCGCTTCTGGCGGCGCTGGGCCCAGATCGCCGGCTGCGCGCTGCTGGTGACGGCGGGTTCGTGGCTGATGTTCCCGCGCAGCTACATCTTCTTCGGCGTGCTGCACGGCATCGCGGCGATGCTGGTGGTGGTGCGGCTGACGGCCGGCTGGGGCCGCTGGCTGTGGCCGGCCGGAGCCCTCGCGATCGGGCTGGCATTGGCCGCACCGGCGGCGCACGCGGCCTGGCCGTCGCTGGATTTCCTGAACCGCGCCCCCTTCCATTGGCTGGGCCTGGTCAGCCGCAAGCCCGTCACCGAGGACTACGTGCCGCTGTTCCCCTGGCTGGGCGTGATGTGGTGGGGCATGGCGGCCGGGCAATGGCTGCTGGCGAACCGCCCGCAGCTGGTGCAGGGCCGCCTGCTGCCGCAAGCCCGCGCGCTGGCGTGGATGGGACGCTGGAGCCTGTCCTGGTACATGCTGCACCAGCCGGTGATGATCGGGGTGCTGGCGGGGGTGACGGCGGTGTTGCGGTAGGGGGGGTCGTCATGCCCGCGAAGGCGGGCATCCAGGGCTTCCGACTTACTGGCGCCAATGGAAAAGCGGCCTTCCGGCCGCCCTCTGGATCCCCGCCTTCGCGGGGATCGAATAACTCGCTGCGCTCGTTATTCGACCTTCGCGCTACCCCGCAGGTCCTGCTGGAACTTCGCCAGCTTCTGCTGCTGCAGCGACTGGGCGATCTGGGGCTTGATGTCGTCCAGCTTGGGCAGCTGCGCCTCGCGCACGTCGTCCAGTCGGATCACGTGCCAGCCGAACTGGGTCTTGACCGGCTGCTGGGTGAGCTGGCCCTTGGTCAGCTTGACCATGGCGTCGGAGAACTCGGGCACGTAGCTGGCCGCGGTGGCCCAGTCCAGGTCGCCGCCGTTGGCGCCGGAGCCGGGATCCTTGGACTGCTTCTTGGCGATGTCCTCGAACTTCTGGCCCTTCTTGAGGCTGGCGATGATGGCCTTGGCCTCGTCTTCCTTCTCGACCAGGATGTGGCGCGCCTTGTATTCCTTGCCGCCGTTGGCCGCCACGAACTTGTCGTACTCGGCCTTGATCTCGGCGTCGGTCACCGGGTTCTTCTTCTGCTGGTCGGCGAACAGCTCGCGGATCAGCAGCGTCTGGCGGGCCAGTTCCATCTGGTTGCGGAAATCGTCGCTGCCCTCCAGGCCGCGCTTCTGCGCTTCCTGCATGAAGACCTCGCGCGCGATGACCTCTTCCTTCAGCTGGGCGGTGACCTCCGGCGTGACCGGGCGCCCCGACTTGGCGAACTGGGCGGCCAGCGCCTCCACCCGCGCGGTGGGGACCGGCTTGCCGTTGACGACGGCGACGTTCTGCGCAGCGGCGGGCAGGGCGGCGCACAGGAAGGCAGCGGCGGCGGCCGCCAGGAGTTGCTGTTTCATCGGGGGGTCCCTTTCAAAAGGGTCTCTGGAAAGCGGGGATGTCAGGAGGTTTCGATGGCCAGGGCGTGGATGCCGGCGTCGATGAAATCTCGCAGCGCATCATACACAAGGCGATGACGCGCCACCGTGGCCTTGCCGTCGAACAGCGGGGAGGCGATCCGCACCCGGAAATGGGTGCCGACACCGGTGCCGTCCTGGCCGGCGTGGCCCAAGTGCTGGATGCTCTCGTCGATCACCTCCAGCCGGGTCGGCGACAGGCGTTCGGCCAGCCGCTGCTGCAGCGCTTGCGCGGTGATGCCGGTGCCCATGGCTACTCCGTCTCCGTCTTCGTGAACCGCGACAGGTAGGCCGCCTGGGCCAGCACGAAGGCGATCATCAGCCCCAGCCCGCCGAACAGCTTGAAGTTGACCCAGGTGTCGGTCTCGAAGGTGAAGGCCACCCACAGGTTGATCGCGCCCATGGCGGCGAAGAAGGCCACCCAGCTCCAGTTCATCACCCGCCATGCGGGCTCGGGCAGCGTCATCTGGGCGCCCATCAGGGACTTGAGCAGGTTGCGGCGGAACACCAGCTGGCCGGCCGCGAGCACGCCGCCCATCAGCCAGTACAGCACGGTGGGCTTCCACTTGATGAAGTCCTCGTTGTGCGCCAGCAGCGTGGCGCCGCCGAACACCACGATCACGCCCAGGCTGAGCCAATGCATGGGCTCGACCTTGCCGGTGGACCAGCGCACCCAGGCGATCTGCGCCACCGTCGCGGCGATGGCCACGCCGGTGGCCACCCAGATGTCGAACAGCTTGAAGGCGACGAAGAAGACGACGATGGGCAGGAAGTCGATCAGCAGTTTCATTCGGTCTTCTGGAAGTCCAGCGAGGCGGAGTTCATGCAGTAGCGCAGGCCGGTGGGCGCCGGGCCGTCCGGGAATACGTGGCCCAAGTGCGCGCCGCACTGCGCGCACACGGTCTCGGTGCGGATCATGCCGTGGCTGGTGTCGCGGATTTCCTTGATGGCGCCGGGCACCGCCTCCGAAAAGCTGGGCCAGCCGCAGCCGGCATCGAACTTGGTGACGGAATCGAACAGCTTGTTGCCGCAGCAGATGCAGTGGTAGCTGCCGTCGGCCCACACGGCTTCGTACTTGCCGGTGAACGGGCGCTCGGTGGCGGCATGTCGCGTCACCTCGAAGGCGCCGGGCTCGGCGCCCTTGCGCGCCAGGATCGCCTTCCACTCGTCGGCGGTTTTCTGAATCGGGTAGTTCATGAGGAGCAACTGATCTCGATGCGGGATGCCCAGTCGGGCGGGAAGCCGGCCAGTGCCTCGTGGGCCGGGTGTTCGTCGAAGGGCGACTGCAGGACCGCGAGCAGCTCGGCCACGCCGCCGAAGTCCTTCTGTTTCGCCCGGGCGATGGCCAGCTCGGCCAGGTGGTTGCGCAGCACGTACTTGGGATTGGTCCGCAGCATCGCAAGGCCCGCGGCTCGACGGTCGGCCGGCAGGCGGGGCGCGTAGTCTAGCAACCAGGCGTCGAAGGCCTCCCGGTCGGGGAACAGGTCGCGCACCGGCTCCAGCGGGCCGCCGGCCACGTGCTGCGACAGGCGCCGCCAGAAGATCGTGTAGTCGACGCTCCCCTTGGCCAGCAGCTGCAGGATGCCTTCGATCAGGGTGCGATCGCCCTCCTGGGCATCGGCCAGCCCCAGCTTGGCCCGCAGGCACGACTCCAGCTCGCGCGGGAACACGGCCTTGTACGACTCCAGCGCCGCCAGCGCAGTCTCCTCGTCGCCGATCAGCGGCAGCAGGGCCTGGCCGAGGGCGAACAGGTTCCAGTAGGCCACGTTGGGCTGCCGGTTGTAGGCATAGCGGCCCGTCTCGTCGCTGTGGTTGCAGACGTGGTTCGGGTCGAAGGCGTCGAGGAACTGGAACGGACCGTAGTCGATGGTCAGGCCCAGGATGCTCATGTTGTCGGTGTTCATCACGCCGTGGCAGAAGCCCACGGCCTGCCACCGGGCCAGCAGCGCCGCCGTGCGTTCGCTGACGGTTTCGAGTAGGGCGGCGTAGGCGTTGCCACCGAAGCGTCCGCTCGTGCGGCATTCGGGGAAGTGGCGGGCTATCACGTAGTCGGCCAGCCGTCGCAGTTCCTCGTCCTGCCCGCGCGAGGCGAAGTGCTCGAAATGGCCGAAGCGCACGAAGCTGGGCGACACCCGCATCACCACGGCGGCGGTCTCGACCGTCTCGCGCCGCACCGGTGCGTCGGCGCCGGTGACGCTCAACGCACGGGTGGTGGGAATGCCCAGCCCCTGCATCGCCTCGGAGCACAGGAACTCGCGGATGCTGGAGCGCAGCACCGCGCGTCCGTCGCCCATGCGCGAGTAGGGGGTGCGGCCGCTGCCCTTGAGCTGGAGTTCCTGGGCGCCGTCGGCCGAATCGAGGTCGCCGAGCAGCAGCGCGCGCCCATCGCCCAACTGGCCGGCCCAGACACCGAACTGGTGGCCGCTGTAGACACTGGCCAGTGGGCGGGTGCCGGCGATGGCCAGCGAGCCGGTGAGGGCGCGCACGCCTTCGTCGCCGGCCAGCAACGCGGGGTCCAGCCCCAGCGCCTGCGCGAGCGGCTCGTTCAGGCCCACCAGGTAGGGATCCGGCAGCGGGAGCGCGGGGAGTTCGGTGTAGAAGGCCGGGCCCAGCGACGCGAAGCCGTGCCGCCAGTGCACGCCCAGGTCCAGTTCGCGCGGGGGCGCGTCGACCATGTGGTTCATGCGCCATTGTCCCCGGGCACGGTCGTCCGCGCGGGCGTGGGGGGACTTCCCGGCCGAGGCGGGGCTGGGCGCCGCAAGGATGCGGTAGGCATTTCGCCTATGGCACGGCCGTTGACAGCGCCCGGATAATTCCCTAGCTGTTGAGCGCGCCCCGCCCCGGCGGCGCCCAGGGAGGAAAACAATGAGCAACATGTCCGTGGCCGCACCTGCGGCCCACAGGGTTTCCGATGCGCCCGCGACGGCATCCCCGCACCTGCACGCCCCGGCCGTGGCGCCGCGCGAGATCGCCATCGACGAGCTGGAGATCCGCCCCCTGCGCCGCCCCGACGAGATCGCCCACGTGCTGCACCTGCGCGAGGAGATCCACCTTCCAGCGGCCGCGCTGGCCGATCCGGCCTTCGCGAGCCGGGAAAAAAAAGAGACCAGCACGGGTTCGTCGCCGGTTTCCTCTGGCGCGGCCACTGGATTGGAACCATTCGTCTTATTCCGCTCGGGCTCGGACTGGCGCCTTGCGAGAAGCTGCTGATGAAGCAGGGCGGGACGCCGCAGCCCATGCCGGCGGCCTGGGAGGTCGGCCGGCTGGTGGTCGCGCCGGAGTACCGGGCCGGCCCGGAAGCCCTCAAGCGATGCCTGTTCCTCACGCTGGCCCACCTGCTGGACCACCTGCAGGTGGAGAACCTGTTCGCCACCTGCACGCCGCTGCTGGGGCGCCTGTACCGCCGCTTCGGCTTCTCGGTGCTGCTCAAGGACGCCTTCGAGGGGGAGGACGGCAGCTATTCGCTGATCCACGGCGACGTGGCCACGGTGTTCCGGGCGTTGGCCGGCAGCGAGCAGGAGCTGGAGCACGCCCAGCGCCGGCTGGCCACCTTGCGGCTGCACTGATCGGAGCGGCACCATGAACTGGTTCCAGCGCGTGTTCGCCCACTACGAGGCCTACCACGCCTATGGCCCGCCGCGGCTCAAGTACATGGGCTACCTGGGCGCGATCACCTACATCGCGTTCTTCTTCCTGCGCTTCACGCGCAGGAACCCGGAGATCTGGGACGACATCGGCTTCCGGATGGTGGCCATCGCGCTGTTCCTGGGCATGGGCCTGAAGGACCACTGGCCGCAGCGGCTCAGGCGCTACTACATCCGCTACTCGTACGTCGTGCTGCTGTACTGCCTGCCGTGCTTCACGGTGCTGGTGGCGCTGGAGCGGGGCGGCGGGGTGCCGGCGATCTCCAACGCCTTCATCGTGCTGTGCTTCCTGGTGATGCTCACCGACTGGCGCAACACCCTGGTGATGCTGGCGGCGGGCACCGGGCTGGCCGCGCTCTGGTACGGCTTCACGGCCCCGCAGCCGCGCGTGCCCATGGACCTGGTGGCGCAGCTGCCCGCCTATGCGCTGATCGTGATCGGCGGCAACCTGTTCAAGTTCTCCACCGAGCAGATCGACGCCGAGCGCAAGCTGCGCGCGACCCAGGGCCTGGCCGGCTCCATCGCGCACGAGCTGCGGCATCCGCTGGCCCAGGTGCGGCACAGCCTGCAGGCCATGCAGCGCGTGCTGCCGGCGCCGGGCCTCTCCGGCCAGCTCGCGCCCATCCCCCCGGCCGAGGTGGACACGCTGTACCGCCACCTGGCCCATGGGGAGCAGGCGGTGCAGCGCGGGCTGCAGGTCATCTCCATGACGCTGGACGAGGTCAGCGCCCGTCCGCTGGACACCGCCAGCTTCGCCTACCTGTCGGCCGCCGAGGTCGTCGCCAAGGCGATCGACGAGTACGGCTACGACAGCCCGGAGGAGCGCGCCGCGGTGCAGGTCCAGGTGCAGGAGGACTTCGAGTTCCTGGGCGACGAGACCGCGACCCTGTTCGTGCTCTTCAACCTGATCAAGAACGCGCTGTACTACCTGCGGCTGCAACCCGGCACCCGGGTCTGGGTCACGGTCGGTGGCCGGCAGGTGAGGGTGCGCGACAACGGTCCCGGTATCGCGCCCGAGGTGCTGCCCACCCTGTTCGAGCCGTTCCGCTCGGTCGGCAAGTCGGGCGGCACCGGGCTGGGCCTGGCGTACTGCCAGCGCGTGATGAAGGCCTTCGGCGGATCGATCCGCTGCCAGTCGCAGCCCGGCGCCTTCACCGAATTCACGCTCCAGTTCGCGCCGGTGGGCGAGCAGGCCCGCGAGGAGCACCATGCCCGCGTGCTGGAGCAGGCGCGGGCGGTGCTGGCCGGCAAGCGGCTGCTGATGGTGGAGGACGACGCGGGGCAGCGCGCCGCCAATCGCCACAAGCTGGAGCCGGTGGGGCTGGCGATCGACGAAGCGGCCGACGGCCAGCGCGCGCTGGAGCTGCTGGCCCGCCACGCCTACGATCTGGTGCTGCTGGACCTGAACATGCCGGTGCTCGACGGCTACCAGGTGGCACAGCGGCTGCGGCAGGGCCAGGCGCCCGCCAACCGCTACGTGCGCATCGTCGCCCACACCAGTGAACCGCCGCACGTGGCCCGCATGAAGACGCAGCGGGCCGGCATGGACGGCTTCATCGCCAAGCCCAGCGCCCAGCTGCCGCTGGTGCAGGCCCTGGTGCGGACCATGTCGCGCCACGGCGCCGCGGTCGCGGCCCATGCGCTGGCCGGCCGGCGCATCCTGCTGGCCGACGACAGCGCCTACAACCGTCGCGCCGTGGCGGCCTACCTGCGCGAAGCCGGCGCCGAAGTGGCCGAGGTCGACCACGGGCAGGCGGTCCTGAAGTCGCTGGCCGCCGGACCGGGATTCGACGCCGTCCTCATGGATCTGGGCATGCCCGGCATGGACGGCCTGGCGACCGCGCGCGCGGTGCGCGCCAGCCGCCAGCCATGGTCTGCCGTGCCCATCGTCGCGCTGACCGCGCATTCCGACGCGCCGGCCATTCAGGGCGCCCGTGACGCCGGCATGGACGGATTCCTGGTCAAGCCGGTCGAAGCCATGCAGCTGTACGAGGCGCTGGGCACCGTGCTGGCCGGCGGCGCCGCCCAGCCGCAAGCCGTGGCCCCCGCGGCGGTGCAGCCCGGCGACACCGATGGGCCGCTGCTCAACGAAGCCCGGCTGGAGAGCTACCGCCGGCTCGGGCTGCTGGACGAACTGCTGGCCGACTACCTGCCCGAGATCGCGCGGCTGGTCGGCACGCTCGAGCAATCCGTCCGCTCGCAGGACCTGGCCAGGGCCCAGGATGCGCTGCATTCGCTGCTGGGCATGAGCGGCGAGGCCGGCGCCCTGGCGCTATACCAGCTCGTGCGCCGGGTCTACGTGCCCGTGCTGGAGGAAAGCCGCTGGCCATCCGCGGCCGATTGGTTGCCCCAGGTGCAGGCCCTGGCTGCGCGCACCGAGGCGGCGCTGCGCGAGTACGGAGCCCGGCAGCGACGGTCGCAGGCGGTCTAGCATCCGGCCATGGAAGCAGGCATCGCGCGCGGCATCCTGTTCGTCGACGACGACGAGCGCTCGCGCAAGTGGTTCGCCCGCAGCTTCGGCGGCGAATTCGAGCTCACCACCGCCGGCAGCGCGGGCGAGGCGCTGGACATCCTGGCCGAGCGCGGAGGGCAGTTCGCGGCGCTGGTCACCGATTACCGCATGCCCGAGCAGGACGGCATGGGCCTGCTGCGCCACATGCAGCGCGAGCATCGGCACATCGTGCGCCTGCTGGCCACCGCCTACGCCGAGAAGGAGGTCGCCATCGCCGCGGTCAACCAGGGCCGGGTGCTGCGCATCCTGGAAAAGCCGCTGGAGGACCAGCCCACCCGCGAGGCGCTGCGCGAGGCGCTGGCGCTGTACCGCAAGCAGGCGCTGCAGCGTGCGGTCAACGAGGGCCGGGCGGCGTCGCTGCGGGAGACGCTCGGCTTCCTGGCGCACGAGCTGAACACGCCGCTGGCCACCGTGCGTGGCAGCGTGGCCAGCATCGCGTCGCGCTACCTGCCGCCGCATCCGGATGTCCCGGCCGGCATCGCGCGCTTCGAGGAGCACCAGCCCGGCGAACTGCTGGCTGCGCTGGAGCGGGCCGAGCGCCGCACCCAGTACTGCCAGTCACTGGTGTCCACCTTCGTGCAATCCGCGCGCGACGCCTACCCCGGCGCTGCTCCGCAGACGGTGAGCGCCGCGGCGCTGCTGGCGGCCCTGCGCGACGAGTTCCCGTTCGAGGGCGACGAGCGCAGCTGGGTCGCTACCCGGGTGCGGCAGGACTTCCGGCTGCCGGGCCGGCGCGACCTGCTGTACCTGGTGCTGTGCACGCTGGCCAAGAACGCCTTGCAGGCGCTTCGCGACACGCCGCAGCCGCGGCTGGACGTGGAGGCCGGCTGCGAGATGGGCGAGGGCGGTGCCCGCGGCTGGATCCGGTTCGCCGACAACGGGCCTGGCATAGACCCGCAGGTCCTGGAGCGCCTCACGCGCGAGCCGGTCACCACCCGCGGCGCCAGCGGCGGCAACGGCATGGGCCTGATGTTCTGCCAGCGCGTGATGCAGGACGCCGGCGGCGCGGTGCGCATCGAATCCGCCAGCGGAATAGGCACGACCGTCTCGCTGGAATTCCACCGCGCGGTGCAGCCCGCCGACTCCCCGACGGCCTGAGCGCGGTGTTCCGCGCGTGACGCGCCGCGCGAAGCGCGCGCCGGCAGTCGCCGGATTTCGTCTTAGCATCGGCCTTTTCCGGACCATGAAGCCGCACGAAAAGGAGTCACCATGCTCGGCCTGATGCAAAGCCAACCCCTGCTGATCTCGTCGCTGATCGAGTTCGCCGACCGCCACCAGGGCGACGGCGAGATCGTGTCGCGCCGGGTCGAAGGGGACATCCATCGCTATACGTGGCGCGACGTCGCCCGGCGTGCACGACAGGTGGCCGGCGCACTGGACGGCATGAAGCTGCTGTTCTCCGACCGGGTCGCGACCCTGGCGTGGAACGGCTACCGGCACCTGGAGCTGTACTTCGGCGTGTCCGGCTCCGGGCGGGTGCTGCACACCATCAACCCGCGGCTGCACCCGGACCAGATCGCCTGGATCGCCAACCACGCCGAGGACCAGGTCCTGTGCTTCGATGCGAGCTTCCTGCCGCTGGTGCAGGCCGTGCACGCGAAGTGCCCGACCATCCGCCAGTACGTGCTGCTGTGCGACGCCGGCAAGGTGCCCGCGGACACCGGCATCCCCAACCTGGTCGCCTACGAGGACTGGATCGGCGGCCAGCCGACCGACTACGAGTGGCCGCAGTTCGACGAGAACTCCGCCTCCAGCATGTGCTATACGAGCGGCACCACCGGCAATCCCAAGGCGGCGCTCTACAGCCATCGCTCGACCCTGCTGCATGCCTACGCGGCCGCGCTGCCGGACGTGATGGCGCTGTCGGCACGCGACTCGGTGCTGCCGGTCGTGCCCATGTTCCACGTCAATGCCTGGGGCATTCCGTACTCGGCCGCGCTGACCGGCTGCAAGCTGGTGTTCCCCGGGCCGGCGCTGGACGGCAAGTCGGTGTACGAGCTGATCGAGGGCGAGAAGGTGACCTTCGCCGCGGGCGTGCCCACCGTGTGGCAGATGCTGCTGGGCCACATGAAGCAGGGCGACCTGCGCTTCTCCACCCTGCAGCGCACCGTGATCGGCGGCTCGGCCTGCCCGCCGGCCATGATCGACGCCTTCCGCGAGGGCTACGGCGTGGACGTGCTGCACGCCTGGGGCATGACCGAGATGAGTCCGCTCGGCACGCTGTGCACGCTGAAGAACAAGCACCTGGCGCTGCCGCCCGAAGAGCAGATGAAGATCCGCCTGAAGCAGGGCCGCGCGATCTTCGGCGTCGACATGAAGATCGTCGGCGACGAGAACAAGGAACTGCCCTGGGACGGCAAGGCCTTCGGCGACCTGTACGTGCGCGGCCCCTGGGTGGTGCGCGAGTACTTCAAGGGCGAGGGCGGCGACCCGCTGGTGGACGGCTGGTTCCCGACCGGCGACGTGGCCACCATCGACACCGACGGCTTCATGCAGATCACCGACCGCAGCAAGGACGTGATCAAGTCCGGCGGGGAGTGGATCAGCTCCATCGACGTGGAGAACATCGCGATGGCGCACCCGGCGGTGCAGATGGCCGCCTGCGTGGGCATGAAGCACCCGAAGTGGGACGAGCGCCCCATCGTCGTCGTGGTGAAGAAGCCGGGCGCGGAAGTCACGCGCGAGGAACTGCTGAAGTTCTACGAGGGCAAGATCGCCAAGTGGCAGGTGCCCGACGACGTGGTGTTCGTCGACGCCATCCCGCTGGGCGCCACCGGCAAGATGCTCAAGACCCGGCTGCGCGAGCAGCTGAAGGACTACCGCCTGCCGGGCGCGTGATCGGCGTACCGACTGTCCCCTCCGCGATAGCGGGCGGGGACCTTACGGGCATTCCCTGACGGTCGTGCTGGACGAATACTTTTATCCTGCGTCCATTCCGAACCACCCAGGAGACTCGAGATGAGATTTGCGCCGAAGCATGTCGCCATTGCCGCCATGGTCGCCCTGTGCGGCCCCGGTCTCGCGCTGGCACAGGGCACCAAGAACGAGACGGTCCGCATCGCGTTCATGGACCCGCTCTCCGGGCCGTTCGCCAACGTGGGCCAGAACCAGCTCAAGAGCTGGCAGTTCGCCGCCGAGCAGCTGTCCGGCCGCGCGCCCTCGGGCGTGAAGTTCGAGGTGGTCGGCTTCGACAACAAGGGGTCGCCGCAGGAAAGCCTGAACACGCTGAAGGCTGCCATAGACCAGGGCTTCCGCTACGTCACGCAGGGCAACGGCTCGGGCGCCGCCACGGCCATCCTGGACGCCGTGTCCAAGCACAACGCGCGCAACCCGGGCAAGGAGATCGTCTACCTCAACTACGCCGCGGTGGACCCGGCGCTGACCAACGAGAAGTGCGACTACTGGCACTTCCGCCTGGACGCCGACACCTCCATGAAGATGGAGGCGCTGACCTCCTTCATGAAGGACCAGCCGAACGTCAAGAAGGTCTTCCTGATCAACCAGAACTACTCGCACGGCCACCAGGTCGCCAAGTACTTCAAGGACGCGATCAAGCGCAAGCGCCCTGACGTGCAGGTGGTGGGCGAAGACCTGCACCCCATCGGCCAGGTCAAGGACTTCTCGCCCTACGTGGCCAAGATCAAGCAGTCCGGTGCCGACACCATCGTCACCGGCAACTGGGGCCAGGACCTGACGCTGCTGGTCAAGGCGCTGAACGACGCCGGCCTGAAGATCCCGATGTACACCTACTACGCCGGCGTCACCGGCACGCCCACGGCGCTGGCCGCCGGCGGCGACAGCGAGGTGTACGTCGTCGCCTACGGGCATGCCAACCACACCGGCGAGCTCGGCAAGATGGCCGCCGAGTTCCACAAGAAGTTCAACGACGACTACTACACCTACGCCACCTACAACGGCATCACCCTGCTGAACCATGCGATGGCCAAGGCCGGCTCCACCGACCCGGTCAAGGTGGCCAAGGCGCTGGAAGGCCTGTCGGTCAAGAGCTTCGCCGGCGACGTGCAGATGCGCGGCTCCGACCACCAGCTGCAGCAGTCGATGTTCATCACCAAGTGGCAGAAGGCCAAGAAGGGCGAGTACAGCGTCGAGAACACCGGCTACACCTTCGTGAGCATCAAGCAGATGGATCCGTACGTGTCCAGCACGCCGACCAGCTGCCAGATGAAGCGGCCGGGAGCCTGACGGCTCACGCGCGGCGCCGCCGCGCGCCCGCCGGGACCAGGGGCTAGCGGCCAGGGAGACAGCCGTCTCGTTCCCTGGTCCTAGCCCCTCGCCGCGTCCCGGCACCTGTTGCCATGGTCCGCCTGCGTGGGCGCACCATCCTCCAAGCCCCAGCCCAGCCTCCAGCCCCTCGTGGAATTCTTCACCATCTCCCTCCTGAACGGCATCAGCTACGGGCTTCTGCTGTTCATGCTGAGCTCCGGCCTCACGCTGATCTTCAGCATGATGGGCGTGCTCAATTTCGCCCACGCCAGCTTCTACATGCTGGGGGCCTACTTCGCGTTCACCACCGCGCAACTGGTCGGCTACTGGCCCGCCCTGGTGGTGGCCCCGCTGCTGGTAGGCGTGCTGGGTGCGCTGTTCGAGCGCTACTGCCTGCGCCGGGTGCACAAGTTCGGGCACGTCGCCGAGCTGCTGATCACCTTCGGGCTGTCCTTCATCCTGCTCGAGATGGTGCAGCTGGTATGGGGCACCGGCTCGGTCGACTACCGCGTGCCCGAGGCGCTCGATGGGCCGCTGTTCACCCTGTACGGCACCCAGTTCCCGATGTACCGCGGCTTCATGATGCTGGTGGCGATCCTGATGCTGGTGGCCATCTGGCTGCTGCTCACGCGCACCCGCATCGGTCTGGTGATCCAGGCTGCGCTCACGCACCCGAGCGCGGTGGAGGCGCTGGGGCACAACGTGCCGCGCGTGTTCATGCTGGTGTTCGGCGGCGGCGCCGCGCTGGCCGGGCTGGCCGGCGTGATCGGCGGCAACGCCTTCGTCACCGAGCCCGGCATGGCCGCCACCGTGGGCTCCATCATCTTCGTGGTGGTGGTGGTCGGCGGCATGGGCTCGCTGTCCGGGGCCTTCCTGGCCTCGCTGCTGATCGGCGTGGTGCAGACCTTCGCCGTCGGCGTGGACGCCTCCATCCAGGGCGCGCTCGACACCATGGGCTGGCCGGTCACCTCCGACACCTTCGGCTATGCGCTGTGGAAGCTGAAGATCAGCCAGGTCGCGCCCATCCTGCCCTACCTGTTCCTGGTATTGATGCTGATCTTCCGGCCCAAGGGGCTGCTGGGCACGCGGGAGGGCTGAGGACATGAGCACCTTCACCGATACCCAGGACCCCGCCCAGGAGGCCACCCGCGTCGGCGTGGCCATGCCGGTGGGCGCCGCCGCCCCGGCGCGCATCCCCGCCACCAGCGACAAGGGCGCCTACTACGAGTTCAAGCCCTGGAACGTGGGCCGCTGGATCATCTGGAGCGCGTTCGCGGTGCTGCTGCTGGTGGCACCGCTGGTGTGGACGAGTTCGCTGGCGCACACCATGCTCAGCCAGATGGGCATCGCGATCATCGTTTGCCTGTCGTACAACATGCTGCTGGGGCAGGGCGGCATGCTCAGCTTCGGGCATGCGGTGCACTCCGGGCTCGGGTCCTTCCTGGCCATCCACACCCTGAACCTGGTGTCGGCCGGCACGCTGCCGCTGCCGGTCAGCCTGGTGCCGATTGCCGGCGGCCTGGCCGGCCTGGCGTTCGCGTTGTTGCTCGGTTGGGTGACCACCAAGAAGGCCGCCACGCCCTTTGCCATGATCACGCTGGGCATCGGCGAGCTGGTGTGGGCCTCCTCGCTGATGTTCCCCGAGTTCTTCGGCGGCGAGGGCGGCATCTCGGGCAACCGGGTCACTGGTTCCAAGCCGTTCGGCATCACCTTCGGGCCGCAGATCCAGCTGTACTACCTGATTGCGATCTACACCTTCATCTGCACGGCGGCCATGTACGCGTTCACGCGCACGCCGCTGGGCCGGATGATCAACGCGGTGCGCGACAACCCCGAGCGGGTGGAGTTCGTCGGCTACAACACCCAGATGGTGCGCTTCCTGGTGTTCTGCGTGGCGGCCTTCTTCGCCGGCATCTCGGGCGGGCTGGCGGCGCTGAACTTCGAGATCGTCACCTCCGAAGTGGTGAGCGGCCCGCGCTCGGGCGCCTACCTGCTGTTCACCTTCCTGGGCGGCGCCACCTTCTTCTTCGGGCCCATCATCGGCGCGGTGCTGATGGTGCTGGCCTTCGTGCTGCTGTCGGAGCTGACCAAGGCCTGGCTGCTGTACCTGGGGCTGGTGTTCCTGTTCATGGTGATGTACGCACCCGGCGGCATCGCCAGCCTGATCATGATGAACGTGCGGGTGGCCGCCTTCGGCCGCCTGCGCGAGCTCTGGGTCAGCTACCTGGCCCTGGCCGCCACCGCACTGATCACGCTGCTGGGTGCGGCCGGCATGATCGAGATGGTCTACCACCTCAAGCTCAACCCCGCGCTGGGGCCGGAACTGCAGTTCCTCGGCAACACCCTCAACGCCCACGGGCTGGACAGCTGGTTCGGCTGCGGCTTCGTGATGCTCAGCGGCCTGGGCCTGTTCGAGCTCACCCGGCGCCAGTTCGTGCGCCAGTGGGGCGAGATCCAGGAGTACATCGAAAAAGAGACCAAGCGCCGGGAGAGCCAGCCATGACGGCGGAGTACGCGCTGGAGCTGCGCGATTTGCGCAAGAGTTTCGGCAAGACGGAGATCATTCGCGGGGCCAACCTGGCGGTGCGCCCGGGCGAGCGGGTGGCGGTGATCGGCCCGAACGGGGCAGGCAAGTCCACGCTGTTCAACCTGATCAGCGGCCGCTTCGAACCCACCAGCGGCGAGGTGCTGCTCAACGGCGAGCGCATCGACGGCAAGCGGCCGTTCGAGATCAACCGGCTGGGACTGTCGCGCAGCTTCCAGATCACCAACATCTTCCCCAAGCTCAGCGTCTTCGAGAACCTGCGCTGCGGGGTGCTGTGGAGCCTGGGCTACCGCTACACCTTCTTCAAGTTCCTGGCCAACCTGCACGACGCCAACGAGCGCGCCGAGCAGCTGCTGGAGATGATCCACCTGGAGCGCAAGCGCGACGTACTGGCCATGAACCTCACGTACGCCGAGCAGCGCGCGCTGGAGATCGGCATCACCATCGGCGGTGGCGCCGGCGTGATCCTGCTGGACGAGCCCACCGCCGGCATGAGCAAGAGCGAGACGCGCCGCTTCATCGAGCTGATCAAGGAAGTGACCGTCGGCAAGACGCTGCTGACGGTGGAGCACGACATGGGAGTGGTGTTCGGCCTGGCCGACAAGATCGCGGTGGTGGTCTATGGCGAGGTGATCGCCTTCGACACGCCGGAGAAGGTGCGCGCCAACCAGCGGGTGCAGGAGGCCTACCTGGGCTCCCACGTGGCCGACGCGCAGGTGGGCGCAGGGGTGCATTGATGCTCAAGATCGAGAACCTGCACGCCTTCTACGGCAAGAGCCACGTGCTGCACGGCGTGCACTTCGACGTGCGGCCGGGCGAGATCGTGGCGCTGCTGGGCCGCAACGGCTCGGGCCGCTCGACCACCGCCAAGGCCATCATGGGCATGGTCGAGTGCACCGGTACGGTGGACTTCAAGGGCCAGCCCACGCTCGGGCGCAAGCCCTACGAGATCGCCCACCTGGGCATAGGCTACGTGCCGGAGAACCGCGAGATCTTCCCGACGCTGACGGTGCACCAGAACCTGATGCTGGGGCAGAAGCACGCCGGCCAGAAGGGCCGCTGGTCCTTCGACGACATGTACGCGATGTTCCCGCGCCTGAAGGAGCGGCAGCACACCGAGGCCGGCGTGCTGTCGGGCGGCGAGCAGCAGATGCTGACCCTGTGCCGCACGCTGATGGGCGACCCGGACCTGATCATCATCGACGAGCCCACCGAAGGGCTGGCACCAAAGATCGTCGAGCTGGTCGGCGAATACCTGAAGAAGCTCAAGGAGCGCGGCCTGTCCGTGCTGCTGATCGAGCAGAAGCTGACCATCGCCATGACCGTGTCCGACCGTGCGCTGGTGATGGGACACGGCAGCATCGTCTTCCAGGGCACCCCGGACAGCCTGCGGGCGGACGCCTACACTCGCAAGGAGTGGCTGGAAGTCTAGTCACGCCCGAATCGCTACGCGATTCGCGCGTGGTTCCGATCAGTTGGACGAGGACCGGCAAAGCCGGATCCTCGTCCAAGAGGTGTCCGCGCTGCATGTTATTCCGCGCGGACGGTTCGACCTGCGGTCGGGAACGGGTCCGACAGCCCGCTGCATAGTCCCTGCGGTGACAACGCGGCGTTGCAGCGCAGCAAGCCTTTCCTAGAATCGACCGAAGCGAACGAGCGTTCTTTTTCTTTCCAGGAGCACCGCACATGACGGCTGAATACAAGGTGCACGGCGACGTGGCCGTGATCACGATGAACAACCCGCCGGTCAACGGGCTGGGCATGGCCCTGCGGCAGGCGTTTGCCGCCGGGCTGGAGCAGGCCAATGCCGATCCGGCCGTCAAGGCCATCGTGGTCACCGGTGCCGGCAAGGCCTTCTCGGGCGGAGCCGACATCAAGGAGTTCGGCTCGCCCAAGGCGATCGCCGAGCCCAACCTGCTGTCGCTGATCCTCGCGCTGGAGAACTCGGCCAAGCCGACGGTGGCGGCCGTGCACTCGGTGTGCATGGGCGGCGGCCTGGAGCTCTCGCTCGGCTGCCACTACCGCATCGCCGCCCCCGGCTGCAACGTCGCGCTGCCCGAGGTCAAGCTGGGCCTGATTCCCGGCGCCGGCGGCACGCAGCGCCTGCCGCGCGTGCTGGGCGTGGAAACGGCGCTGAACATGATCGTGTCGGGCGAGCCGGTCAAGAGCGAACTGCTGGCGCAGCAGCCCGGCCAGAAGCTGTTCGACAAGATGGCCACTTCACCCGAGTCGCTGCTCGAGGAGGCGCTGGCCTTCGCGCGCGAAGTCGCCGACAAGCGCCCGCTGCCGCGCGTGCGCGACCTGCCGTGCAAGCACCCGCGCGGCGACGCCTACTTCCAGTTCGCGCGCAACATGGTCAAGGGCATGGCGAAGAACTTCCCGGCGCCGGGCAAGTGCGTGGACGCGGTCGAAGCCGCGACGAAGAAGAAGTTCGACGACGGCATGGCCTACGAGCGCGAGGTCTTCATCAACCTGATGCTCTCGCCCGAGAGCCGGGCCCTGCGCCACATCTTCATGGCCGAGCGGGCCGCCTCCAAGATCCCCGACGTGCCGGAAGACACGCCCAAGCGCGAGATCAAGTCCGTGGCCGTCATCGGCGCCGGCACCATGGGCGGCGGCATCTCCATGAACTTCCTGAACGCCGGCATCCCGGTGACCATCCTCGAGATGAAGCAGGAGGCGCTGGACCGCGGCATCGCGACCATCCGCAAGAACTACGAGGCCCAGGTCAAGAAAGGCAAGCTCAAGCAGGACAAGTACGAGCAGCGCATGGCCCTGCTCAAGACCACGCTGTCCTACGAGGACATCAAGGACGCCGACCTGGTGATCGAGGCGGTGTTCGAGGACATGGGCGTCAAGCAGAAGGTGTTCGAGACGCTCGACAAGGTGATGAAGCCGGGCGCGATCCTGGCCTCCAACACCTCCACCCTGGACGTCAACAAGATCGCCGCCTTCACCCAGCGCCCGCAGGACGTGGTCGGCATGCACTTCTTCAGCCCGGCCAACGTGATGAAGCTGCTGGAAGTGGTGCGCGGCGAGAAGACCGGCAAGGACGTGCTGGCCACCGTGATGGCCCTCGCCAAGAAGATCAGGAAGACCGCGGTGGTGTCGGGCGTGTGCGACGGCTTCATCGGCAACCGCATGATCGAGCAGTACAGCCGCCAGGCCGGCTTCCTGCTGGACGAGGGCGCCACCCCGCAACAGGTGGACAAGGCGATCGAGAAGTTCGGCTTCGCCATGGGTCCGTTCCGCATGGGCGACCTGGCGGGCAACGACATCGGCTGGGCGATCCGCAAGCGCCGCGCCGCCGAGCGGCCCGACATGAAGTACAGCCGCAGCGCCGACAAGCTGTGCGAGCTGGGCCGCTTCGGCCAGAAGACCGGCGCCGGCTGGTACGACTACCAGCCCGGCAAGCGCGACGCGATCCCGTCCAAGCTGGTCGAGGACATGGTGGCGCAGCACCGCAAGGAGCTGGGCATCGAGCCGCGCAGGATCTCCGACGAAGAGATCGTGCAGCGGCTGGTGTTCTCGCTGGTCAACGAGGCCGCGCACATCCTGGAGGAGGGCATCGCCTCCCGCGCCAGCGACATCGACATGGTCTACCTGACCGGCTACGGCTTCCCCATCCACCGCGGCGGCCCCATGCTGTATGCCGACCAGGTCGGCCTGTTCAACGTCATGCAGGCCATGAAGCGCTTCCAGCAGAACCCGCGCGACGATGCCGCCTTCTGGGAGCCCGCACCGCTGATCAAGAAGCTGGTGGCGGAGGGCAAGGGACTGACCGGCTGATCCCGCGATGCTCAAGCGCGTCCTCCTCGCGGTTCTCGGCCTGGTGCTGCTGCTCGCGGCGGCGGTGGCCGTCAACACGCTGCGCCAGGGATCCCGGCAGCTGCAGGTGCCGCCGGCGCCGCCGCTCGCCGTCGACGCGGATGCGGTGGCGGACAAGCTGGCCGGTGCGATCCGCTTCCGCACCGAGTCCAGCCAGGCCGACCCGCAGGCCAATGCCGAGGAGTTCCGCAAGCTGCATGCGTACCTGGCGCAGCGCTTCCCGCGCCTGCATGCCACGCTCCAGCGCGAGGTGGTGGGCGGCCTGAGCTTGCTCTACACCTGGCGCGGGACGGACCCTGCCGCGCGGCCCATCGCCCTGATGGCGCACCACGATGTGGTACCCATCGAGCCGGGAACCGAGAAGAACTGGACGAGCGGCCCCTATGCGGGCGAGGTGCGAGACGGGTTCGTCTGGGGCCGCGGCGCCTGGGACGACAAGGGCAACCTCGTCGCCCAGATGGAAGCGATCGAGCTCCTGCTCGCATCGGGCTTCCAGCCGCGCCAGACGGTCTACCTCATCTCCGGGGCCGACGAGGAAGTCAGCGGCCTGCGCGGCGCGCAGCAGATCGTCCAGCTGCTGAAGGAACGGAACGTCCGCCTGGAGTTCGTCATCGACGAGGGGCTGTTCGTGGCCGAGGGGCTGATGCCGGGCGTCGCCGCCCCCGTCGGCCTGATCGGCGTGGCGGAGAAGGGCTACCTGTCCGTCTCAATCAAGGCCAAGGGCACGCCCGGCCATTCGTCCGCACCGCCGCCGCCGGGCCAGACGGCGATCTCGAAGCTGACCTCTGCGTTGGGACGACTGGAACAGCAGCAGCTGCCGGCCGCCATGAAGGGCGTGGCACGCGAGATGTTCGAGACACTGGCGCC
>Ga0196972_1000257_pt1 | contig 36512 bp, 32 predicted proteins | sample S1v_2013CmetaG_FD_148618 | JGI IMG/M metagenome (GOLD analysis project Ga0196972, IMG submission 148618) | Soil microbial communities from Anza Borrego desert, Southern California, United States - S1+v_20-13C | ecosystem: Environmental > Terrestrial > Soil > Desert | place: USA: California...
CGCCGGTGATCAGAATCACTCGTCTATCCATCATGGTTTCCGTTCCTGGTTGGTATGGTCGTCGCCCGACCCCGGAGCCGATTATTATGGCGCAAATCCGCCGCGCTAAAATCGGGCTTCCATTCGCCGATCAAAATGAACCAGCCGCTTCCCAAACGCAGTTTCGCTCCCGTCGTCGATCCGCGCGTACGCCTGCTCGTGCTCGGCAGCCTGCCCGGTGAACTGTCGCTCGCGCACGGCCGGTACTACGCCAATCCGCAAAATCAATTCTGGCGCTTGATGGGCGGCGTGATCGGCCGCGATCTGTCCGGCATGGACTATCCGGCGCGCTTGCAGACGCTACTGCGACACCGGATCGGACTGTGGGATGTCGTGGCGGAAGCGCATCGCGAAGGCAGCCTCGACGGCAATATCCGGGCGCACACCGGAAACGACCTGGTCGCGCTGGCCGGCGAATTGCCGGCGCTGGAGGCGATCGCCTTCAACGGCGGCACCGCGGCCAGGCTCGGCATGCGGCAGCTCGGCGTGCATGCCGAGCGCTACGCCGTTTTCCGGCTGCCATCCTCGAGTCCAGCCTACACCCGGCCGTTTGCCGAGAAACTCGCGGCCTGGGAAGCGCTGCGCGAGGTGCTGGCAGACTCCGGCAGCGCCGGCAAAACCTGAAGCGGACGGACGCCTCGAGCCGGGGCTGCGGCGCGACGGTGATATAGAGGCATTGATGCTCCAATGTTTTCGCCGCACATGGCCTCGCATTTGGCATGCACGCGTTCAAGTAGGCACCATTTTCGACGCAGGCGATCGAATCGGTATCTTCTATGGCGGGAGACACGGATGGCATGGGATGGATTTGAACGGGCGCACGCGACCGGCGACGTTATGGAATTCAAATTTCGCGTTGCTCATAATTTGCAATCGCTTTCCGATGAAAATGGTGAACGCGAGTTCTCTGTTCCGATAGCAATCCTTTTCGTGATCGACGAGCAGAATGGCGGCGATGCGACAGCACGAGAGGTGATAAGACGCTTTGGCCTCTTGGATGTCGAGTCACGGAATGTGATCGACTTTTTCTTTCTGGGTTGGCGGCTCGTCAATGAAAGGCCGCAGTTCGACCTGGCGGAATTCAACAGTTGCCGACGAGCGCTTCGCGACGCGGGCGTCGTCCGCTTTGGCGGAAACGCGGATCTTTACGTGCTGGATGCCTGGTGGCGCAATGGGCGGGTGGAACTCGATTTTCAGAAAGCCATCCACGTGGATCTCGCCGCTGCCGCGGCCAAGCGCAAGATCGACACCGTTGGGTCCTTTCTGCAAGGACTCATCGATGTAACCGAAGCGGTGCGATCATCCTCCCCGACCGGCGGCTCGGTCATCCATATCAGCAATCGACTGGGATTGGCGTTCGCAAAACAATCGTTCGTCGAATTTGTCTTGAATAAATGGGGCGGCTTTGTCGGCGCGAACAGGCTCGCGGAGTTCGTGACGCAGAACGTCGGCTCCACGGTCGACCTGGCGAAGATATGAACCGCGCCAAGCAATCGCAATCGTTCTTTCTGCCGCGCCTGGATCCCGCGGCCGACGCCAAGTCGGTCGGCTTTTATGGGGATTCGACAGAACGATTGGGATATTTCCACCCGGGAGAACGGCCGCTGATTTACGATCCGACCTGGACGGGAACGAAGTTGGCGGACGCGATTCTGGTCCACGAATACGCCCATCAGGACCTGACGATCAACACGCATCACGGCTGTCTCACCCAAATCCTGACGTTGTTGTCGCGCCAAGGAGATGGCGAAGAAGCGCTCCGCGCCTGTATCGAAGAACAATGGAGCGTTCAGGAACTCGTCGCGCTTCATGCGGAATTCTCGTTCATTCAACGAATACTCCCGGAAGCGTATGAAGCAGAAATCAGGCGCCTGCCGACGGCGATCCTGAACCAGCCTCCGTATCGGGAACTATTCTTTGCGGGACAGCAAATTCTACCGATGGAGAAAGAAGCATCGTTGGAGGAAAGGAAAGCGAGGAGCGCCGTAATGACAGCACTTGCCGGGTGCAGTCTGCAGACAAGATGCCTGGTGGAACTGGCGAATACAGGTTTTCACGACAAGGAGCTGGCGAATTACCTGCGGCGGGAATCCCCGAACCGGAGGTTCGAAAAAATTGTAAGGTCGCTCGGAATCGAGAGGATCAACGCTCTGGCTCATGACATGGCTGGGCGATACCGCTCCGAGCGCCAACGCGACCCGGCAAGGGCGCGGCGCTTGGATCAGGAGGTCGTTGCATCGTGCGTCGGCGAGATATGCCGCTTGGTGCAAGAACCCGCTATCGAAAGGCGCGGTGATCTCGAGCAGCAGGGAAGCGCGGCGATCAATGCCGTGAACGCCAGCGTCGGGAGATTCCGGGCGTCCGTTGCGCGGACGGCGTACGGACGAACTCACGGATACGTCGATTCGCCGACGAAGCGAAGACGGCTGGAACACCAGTTCCCTCGCTTGCCAATCCAGCGCCGGGAATTGGCGACGTGGCTTGAACGATGCCGTATGGCAGGAGGAGACTTGCATCTCATCCTTGGCAGCCCGCAATTCGCGGCCACTTGTCTGGCGCCATCGTCATCGACAATGCCGCCGGACGACCTGAGAGGGATATTGCCTCCTCTGGAGCTGCTTGACGCGCTCCAGCCTTATTCGCATTTTCCCAGAGCAGTGAGTTTCATCGCGGATGACTGGCGCCTTTGGTACCACTTGTTCTCGACCTTGCCGCGTGACTCATGGGTTCATCGGCGAATGATGGATGCCGTCCGTATCTGTGTTCATCGAACCTTGACCAGCGATCACGTACGACGCCTACTGGAATTCGAAGAACTGGGAAAGGATCCTTGCGCTTTGGTCATTCAGCTCAAACAAGATCTGTTTGTCGGCTGCTTCGCGAGCCCGGACTGTCCGGGCACATATGCACTGCAGAAAATTCCTTCGATCGGAGGATTGCGTCTCTTCAACCAGATTCTAGACGACCTTGAAATTCCTTATGCATCGGATCCCATCGAGAATATCCCTCACTTTGAATTGATCAAGAGAATCGTGGCGCGGGAATTCGTCGATCCGCCGGAATTTCATTGACATGGATCGCAATCGCGCTCCCGGCAAAATCATCTGATTAGAGCTCATTATCAAGCGCTTCATGCAATTCTTCGAGCAGGTCGGCGGTTTCTCCCGCATCGAGACCCAGATGGCGGCAGGCGAGTTCCCCGCCCTTCTCCCACTCGGCGGAAAGGCCTTGGCCGGAATGCTTCTGGAGGATATTTTCCGCCAGCACGAACAGCGAAACGAGGGAGCGCACCGCATCGTCGGTGCCGCTGCCTTCGAGCGCCGTGTAATCGTGATGCAAGAGGATCGCCGACGACACGTCGACCGATAATCCCCAGTTCCGCGCCAACAGGCAACCGATAGCCGCATGGTTGGTGCTATGCCTGTCGTCTTCCACTACCGTGAAGGGATTGACGGGATCGCTGCTCGCTTCGGCATAGGTTCGGACGTATTCGGGAAAACGGTTCATCAGCAACGGCACGCCGATATCGCAAAACAAGCCGAAAGTATGAGCGATGTCGGCCTTGCATGCCCGCGTCCGACCGGCCAGGAAAACCAGCGCCTTCGCGCGCTTGGTCGACATGTCCCAAAATTTCTCCAGCGCCGGGCCTCCCTCCATGCCGATCGCTTGCCGGGCAAGAACGCCGGTCGCGAGCGCCGCGCATTGATTGATCCCGAGAAAGGCGATTCCCTGATCCACCGACGTGACCTTGCGCGATAAACCGAAGAACGAGGAATTCGCCAGCTTCAGCAAGGCGCCGGACATACCGACGTCGCTGCCGATGATTTTCGCGATGCTGCGGGGATCGGGCTCGCTCCGCGCCAATTCCTGCTGCAGGTCGGTAAGCAGGCTCGGGCGCGGCGGAATCCGGATGGACTTGATCAGGGCATCTACCGGATCTTCGCCCGCAATATTGTGGGGGACAGCTGCTGTCATCATTATTTCAGGATAGCCCCGCTGCGATGTGTATGCCGGACAATTTCATTTGCCTGTCGAATGCCGTAGCATGAAGTTTATCATCGGAAACTATTCCAATCTCCCTCGACCTATTCCGCGGCGCAGTAACGTTGCGCGATCCATCAATGCGATGCGGCAGCGCAACATGGAACGGCGCTCGTGGAATGTGGCTATGGAGCTTGGCAGCCGCCCGCGACCGAACGAGAATGCGCGTTTTCCCGAGACACTTCGCTGTGGCCAGCGCGCCTCATGCTCATCCTTCCTGTTGCGGCGCCGTTGTCGGCAACATGAGCATGAAGGTGGTGCCGCCTCCCACCTCGCTTCTCACTTCGATGCTGCCTCCCAGGAGGCCGCAGACGATGTTGCGCGAAATCGCGAGCCCGAGCCCGGAACCGCCTGCGCCGAGCTTGGTCGTGAAGAAAGGATCGAAAACGCGCCCGAGATTCTGCGCCGGAATGCCGTTGCCGTCGTCGGACACGCTCAGTTCCACCATGCCGTCGCCGGCGGTGCGAGCGTCGATGGTCACCGTTCCGCTGCTGCGTCCTTCGAAGCCGTGCGCCAAGGCGTTGGAGACCAGATTGGTCAGCACCTGGCCGAACGGACCGGGGTAACTGTCCATTTCGATATCCGGCGCGATGTTCAGGCGCAGGACGAACGGCGTTTTCTTGAACGCCGGTTGCAGCATGCGCATCACTTCCGACACCATATCGGCAAGCACGAACGAACGGCGTTGCGAGCTCGTTTGATCGACCGCCACCTGCTTGAAATCGGCGATGAAATCCGCCGCCCGCGACAGGTTGCGGATCAAGATGTCGGCCGCCTCGTCGGTCTCGCGCAGGAAGCGCTCCAGGTCCGAGCGCCTGATGCCCCGGTTGTCGGCGTAACCGCGGTTAAGCATCCGGGTCTGGTCCGCCAGGGTGCTGGCGACGACCAGGCTGTTGCCGATCGGCGTGTTGATCTCGTGCGCGATCCCGGCGACGAGCGCGCCGAGCGCCGCCAGCGTTTCCCGGTGCACGAGCTCTTCCTGGGTCATGCGCAAGGTTTTCAAGGCGTCCGCGAGCTCGCGCGTGGCCTGGCGCAGCGCCAGGTGGGTACCGACGCGCGCCAGCACTTCCTGGATCTGGAACGGCTTGGTGATGTAGTCGACCGCGCCGGCGGCAAAGCCGGTCACCTTCTCGTCGGTGTCGGCGAGCGCCGTCATGAAAATGACGGGAATATCCTTGATCCCGTCGATCCGCTTCAGGCGGCGGCATGCCTCGAAACCGTCCATCCGCGGCATCATCACGTCGAGCAGGATCATATCCGGGTGGACGAATTGCGCCCGCATCAGGCACTCCTCGCCGTCCTGGGCGACGACGATGCGGTATCCGTGCTCTTCCAGCGCTTCAACCAGCACGCCGATATTGGCGGGCATATCGTCCACGACCAGAATCGTTTTCCGGGACGGCAGGGCATCCGCGGCGACGGGCGTTGCGTTCTGTGTCATGGCGTTTCCGATTCCATGTGGTTTTGCACGAAGTCCATGACGTACGGTAGTTCGTTCCCCCATCTCGAACAGTGAAACCCGCCGATCGGCGGCAACGGTTGCGGCCGATCGATCGGCGTGGACAGGAAGGCGTTCGCCGCGGCATCCATGACGGCCTGGCGATCGCTTTGCGAAATGCACGTGGTGACGACGAAGATCGAAATATCCCTCGGCTCCGGCATCGTCACTCCGGTAACGTCTCGAGTACGTTGCGAAAATCGATCGCGATCCGCATGCGGTTGAACGGCAATCCGATCGTCAATGCCATGGCGCGCGCCTGCAAGGCTCGTGGAACGCGCAATCGGATCCGCGCACGGCGGCCGCGCACTGCCGGGCTGGCGTTCTTCGCCGCTCCACCCGTTGCCAGGATACCGGTTGCATTTGTGACCTCCCCTTGTCCGATCGGCGCCAGTCGCTCTTCGGAGGCGCCTCCCAAAAACCGGCGAGGCCCTCCCCATTCTAATGAACAGGGCATGCGCATTCAATCTCGCATGGTGTCATTCGGTAAAATCACGGGTTTACCGCAACACTCGCGCGGACTCGCCGATCAGGATCGAAGTCCTGCGTCGCTGACTGGAAGTCTATGTTAATAAAACGCAAATCGATCGAAGCCGACGCCAACCGCAAGGAGGGTCCTGGCCGGGCCGCGTCAGGCCGGGCCGCGTCAGGCCGGGCCGCGTCAGGCAATCAGGCGGGCGTCGTCCGCCCGCTGCGCAAACCCAAGTTCGCGCCGGTCACCCTCTCCGAACAGGACGGCGTGCGCCTCCTGCACTTCGGCACCGAGTGGATCCAGGGCGCGATGCGCATCCGCAAGCCGGACTGGATCGAGCTCGAATATGCGCAACAGATGATGATCTGGATGCTGTTCCTGGAGCAGCCACGCCGCATCGCGCAGCTCGGGCTCGGGACCGGCGCCCTGACCAAGTTCTGCTACCGCCAGTTTCCCGAGGCGCGCGTCACGGCCGTCGAACTGAACCCGGCGGTCATCGCGATCTGCGCATCGATGTTCAAGCTGCCGCCGAACGACGACCGACTGTCGGTCATCGAGATGGATGCCTACGATTTCGTCAACGACGCCGCCAACCGCGGCCGGCTCGATGTTCTGCAATCCGACCTGTACGACGCCACCGCGCGCGGGCCGGTGCTGGACACGCCCGAGTTCTACGAAGCCTGCAACGCCTGCCTGGCGCCGCACGGCATCATGACGGTCAACCTGTTCGGCGATCATCCGAGCTATGCGAAGAACCTGAAGGCGATGCGCCACGCGTTCGGCCATGTCTACTGCCTGCCGGAAGTCCACCAGGGGAATGTCGTGGCGATCGCGTTCAAGAATGCCCCGGAATTCGACTATGCGGCCCTCTACGAGCGCGCGGCGCGGATCACGGCCGCCACCAAGATGCCGACCAAATCCTGGGTCAACGGCTTGAAAACCTGGCAAGCGAACAAACGCTAACAATTCTTACCAAAAGGCCTTCCACCTGATACGCTTGCCGAATGTCCTCCTCCGCCCACTCCTTCGCCCATTCCGGACCGGCCACCGTCATGAACAAGGCAGCCTCGAAACGTCTCGACCTGCAGCAGATCTTCACCTGGCTGATGCATGACGGCATTGTCACCAAGGCCGAGGTCAAGAAGCAGTACACCCAGGCGCAAGGATTGATGCGCAATGCGACGATCGCGATGCATCCGCTGACCGCCGTCGCCCAATGCAAGCTGCACTCGGCGCACGAGCCGCACCGCCTGCTGACGCTCGACTGGCTGACCGAATGGGTGGCCGGCAAGGTCGGACTGCCGTTCTTCCGTATCGATCCGCTCAAGATCGACTTCACCCATGTGGCCGACGTCATGTCCGCCACCTACGCGGCGCGCTTCAACATCCTGCCGGTCGAACTGACCCAGACCGAACTGGTGGTGGCGACGGCCGATCCCAACGCGACCGAATGGGAAGCCGAGATCGCCAAGATCTCGCGGCGCCGGATCAGGCTGGTCATCGCCAATCCGCTCGACATCGCGCAATACACGGCGCAATTCTTCGCGCTGGCGAAATCGATCAAGGGCGCGCACAAGTCCGGCGGCCAGGACGTCGCGATGCGCAACAACTTCGAGCAACTGGTCGAGCTCGGCAGCAGCAACAAGCAGGTCGACGCCAACGACCAGCACATCATCAACATCGTCGACTGGCTGTGGCAATACGCGTTCGACCAGCGCGCCTCCGACATCCACCTCGAGCCGAAACGCGACATCGGCGCGATCCGCTTCCGCATCGACGGCGTGCTGCACCAGGTCTACCAGGTGCCGGCCGTGGTGATGATCGCCATGACGGCGCGCATCAAGCTGCTCGGCCGCATGGACGTGATCGAGAAACGCCGCCCGCAGGACGGCCGCATCAAGACGCGCACGCCGGGCGGCCAGGAAATCGAATTGCGCCTGTCGACGCTGCCGACCGCGTTCGGCGAAAAGCTCGTCATGCGTATCTTCGATCCGGACGTCATCGTCAAGACGCTGCCCGAGCTCGGCTTCCCGGAAGACGACGCGCGGCGCTGGGATCAGCTCACGAACCGGCCGCACGGCATCATCCTGGTCACCGGCCCGACGGGCTCCGGCAAGACCACGACGCTGTATACGACCCTGAAGGCGCTCGCCACCTCCGAAGTGAACGTCTGCACGGTGGAAGATCCGATCGAAATGGTCGAAGCTTCGTTCAACCAGATGCAGGTCCAGCACGGCATCGACCTGTCGTTCGCCGACGGCGTGCGCGCCTTGATGCGGCAGGATCCCGACATCATCATGATCGGCGAGATCCGCGATCTGGAAACCGCCGAGATGGCGATCCAGGCCGCGTTGACCGGCCACCTCGTGCTGTCGACGCTGCATACCAACGACGCGCCGTCGGCCGTCATGCGCCTGCTGGAACTCGGCGTACCCTACTACCTGCTGGAAGCGACGCTGATCGGCATCATGGCGCAGCGCCTGGTGCGCACGCTTTGCCCGCTCTGCAAGGCGCCGGCCGAAGTCGCCGACGACATCTGGGACAGCATGCGCGAGAACTGGAACCTGCCGAAGCCCAAGACGGTGTACCGCCCGGTCGGCTGCCCCGAATGCCGCCAGACCGGCTATCGCGGCCGCACCGGCCTCTATGAATTGCTGACCGTCACGCAATCGTTCTCGCAAGCCATCAAGCAGGAAACCGACTTGCACGCCCTGAAGGCCCTTGCCATCAAGGACGGCCTGAAGCCCTTGCGCGTGGCGGGCGCGTTGAAGGTGGCGGACGGCGTGACGACCCCGGACGAAGTGCTGAAGGTGACGGCGGCCCTGACCTGATCAGCTATCGAAAGACGCGGCCCGCTCACGCCAGCGGCAACACGATTTCCACGCGCAGCCCGCCGCCCGCGCGATTGCTCGCGCGTATCGTGCCGCCATGGACTTCCACGATGCGCTTGGCAATGGCCAGCCCGAGGCCGTGGCCGTCCTGCCGATGTTCGGAGTGAGATCCCCGAAAAAAGGGCTCGAATATCGCGTCCAGCTCGGCCTCCGGCACGCCCGGCCCGCGATCGAGCACCTCGATCCTCAACTTGCCGCATCGGGCATCGCCGGACGCGGCGATCTCGATCTCGCCATCCGCCCCGCCGTACTTCACCGCATTGCGGACCACGTTCTCGATTACGCGCCGCAGCCAGTCCGGCGAGCCCCTGACGACGGCGCCGGAGCGCGTGTCGAAACCGATCCGGCATTTCCCGGCCTCGGCTTCGAATTGCGCATCCTCGATCACATCGATCATCAGATCGTCGATCGCGATGCATTCGTCGGCAACCGACATGACGCCGGCCTCCAGGCGCGACAGGGTCAGCAGCTCGTCGACCAGCATGTCCATGCGCGCGCTCTCGCGCTCGACGCGCTCCAGCGCCGCCTCGATCTTGCGCGGATCCTGGCGCGCCAGTCCGATGGCCGCCTGCATGCGCGCCAGGGGCGACCGCAATTCGTGCGATACGTCGTGCAACAGCTTGCGCTGGCCGTCCACCAAGGCCCGCAACTGGTTCGCCATGCGGTCGAAATCGCGGCCGAGATCCGTCAATTCGTCGCGCCGGTTTCCCATCCGCGTGCCGATCCGCAGGTCGAGATCTCCGGCAGCGGCGGCATCGAACGCCGAACGCAGATTGCGGATCGGTTTGGAAAAATACCAGGCGATGCCGAGCGCGAAAATCAGGCTGCCGAACAACGCGCTGATCACCGGCACGAACGCCGGGAACACGCCGCGAGGCGGCGGCCTTTCGCGGCGCGGCGGCTCGGGCAGGCCGGCGCCGCGCGGGCGAACCTCGCGCACGGAAAACAACAGATAGCGATGGCCGCCGGCCGTTACATCGCGTACGACATCGCGGCGCCGACCCTCTTCCGCAAGACGGCGCGCCTCCTGTACAAGCTGAAGGTCCATGCCGCGCCCGAGCAGTTCCCGGCCGTCGTCCCGAACCGCATAGAACGGATGCCGCGGATCGCTGCGTTCCAGCAATCGCAGCAACGCCTGTTCCCCGCCGTATTGCAATGCGATCGCCGCCGCCTCGGCGGAGAACGCCGCCGGCGGTCCCATGTCGAGAACGGCGCCGCGTTGCTCGGCATGGTGCTTGTACCACACGGCCGTGCCGACGCCCGCCGCCGCGATCAACTGAGCAACCAGCGTGAACCAGAAGAATTTCCAGAACAGGCGCCCCACGGCCTCATTCCTTGATCAATTGGTAGCCGAGGCGGTAGACGGTCTGGATGCAGGAACGGCCATCCGGCAAGGTACCGAGCTTATGGCGCAGGCTGGAGAGATGAACGTCGATGTTGCGATCGAAACGCGCCAGCGGCCGGCCGAGCCCCTGTTCCGACAGTTCGCGCTTGCTCACCGGCTTGCCCGCGTTCCCGGCCAGCACCTGCAACAGATTGAATTCGGTGCTCGTCAATTCCACCGGCCTGCCGTTCCATTCCGCGCGCCGCTGCTCCGGCCACATCACGAGGCGCCCCACTTGCAGCGCGCCCGATTGGCCATCGCCGCCGCCGGCAAGCTGGGTACGCCGCAGGATCGCTCGAATGCGCGCCGCCAGCTCGCGCGGCGTGCACGGTTTGGGAACGTAGTCGTCGGCGCCGAGTTCGAGGCCGACCACGCGGTCGGTATCGTCGCCCTTGGCGGTCAGCATCAGCACCGGCAGGTCGCTCTTCATGCGGATCCGGCGCAGCGCCTCGACGCCGTTCATGCGCGGCATCATCACATCCAAGGCCGCGATCGCATACCTGCCGCTCAACGCCTCGGCGACGCCGGTTTCTCCGTCGTGCACGCCGGTCACTTCGAAGCCTTCCTGCTCCAGGTATTCCTTGAGCAGGCCGACCAGCTCGGCATCGTCGTCTATGAGCAAGATCCTGGAATGCATTTCATCGATTCGTTCGATTTCCGAAAACCCTGCCCGGAATCATAACGAACCCATGGCGGCAACGGCAGCGCCGCCGGCCGATCTTTACACGGATTTACAACTCGCCGGCTTTACATAAATTTACCTGCCCCTAACGCCGTTTTACAGGCCCCGAATCCACAATGCCTGCACATTGAGAGCGCAGCATATTCCTGAACCGGACCTCGATGCTTACCCGTCAACTTCCTCGAGAGACTTCGATCATGAAAATTCGGAACATCTTCACCCGACCCGCCGGCCGCCTCCTGATGGCGACCGGAATCCTATTGAGCGCATCCCAAGCCGCGCAGGCCATGGAACATCCGCCCGGTCCGCGCATGGGGCATCACGGCGGGCATGGTCCGCGCGGCATGCCGGGTCCGATGGGCGCGGCAGGACACATGCCGCCGTATCTGCGCGGCATCGATCTGACCGAAGCCCAGCGCGACAAGATATTCGACATCCTGCACAGCCAGGCGCCGCAGATGCGCGACCGTGCCAAGGCAGTCGGCAAAGCAAGAAAGGATTTGCACGCGCTGGCGATGTCGTCCGATTACGACGAAGCCAAGGCGAAGTCGCTGGCCGACGCGCTGTCTCGCGCCACGGCGGAAATGACGCTGATGCGCGTGCGCGCCGACCGCCAGATCTACGCACTGCTCACGCCGGAGCAGCGCAAGCGGATCGACGAGCGCAAGAAGCGCGCCGAACCCGGCGCGCATCCGGCACGCCCCTAACCCCTCACCCCGCCGGCCGCGGTCGGCCGCCGCTTGAACCAGGGAGAACCGACATGACCGTCAGTGGAATTTCGAACGCCAGCCATGCCAACGCCATCAGCCAGTACGGCAACGCCGTCCAGAAAGACGACACGAACCGCCAGCCGAGCATCGAAGGCGGCCGTCCGCCGGGCCCGCCGCCGGGCGGCGGCCTCATCGGCGCCGTCATGCAGACCTTGTCGCAGATCGGCGCCGGGCAGGCGGCCGCGACGGAGAGCGACGGTTCATCGGCGGCTGCCGGTACCGGCAGCTCGGCGCGGAGCGCGCTCCAATCGTTCGGCGAATTCATGCAAAGCCTGATGGCGGCCTTGCATGCGCAAGGCCCGGATGGCGAAGCGGCGAGCGTATCTCGTCCCGGCGGCAACGGCAGCTTATCCGCCGGCGGCTTCGGCGAAGCGCGCGCCCCCGGCGGTCCGGGCCGGTTGGAAAACGATCTGCAAGCGCTGATCGACGGCTTGTCGTCATCCGACGCTTCCGCCTCGGACCCGGACGCCGGCGCACTCACCGAGTTAGACCGGAGTTTTTCGAGCTTGTTGAGTGCGCTGGGCATGACGGATGGCACGACGACACTCCAGGATTTCCTGGAAACGCTGGCGTCCAAACTGCAATCCGGCGGGCCCGCCGGCAATGTCATCGACACGCTGGCATAGCAAAACCTCCACCGTTTTTTGTTTCATCATTGTCCCCTCCCCCCTGCAGCGACAGGTTGGCCCGCGTCACGCAAGTTGCGCGGGCCTTTTTTCACGAACTGGGATACCCAATGAGGACACCACGATCATTCGCCGCCCTGAGCCTGGCCGTCAGAATGCATGCGATTCCAGCGCCTCGTTCGCGCTGCCACTCACGGACGTCCGCGCCGAAGAACCGATGCGCAACGAAAACCTGCCGAAGGGCAGTTGGAACGAACGCCCGTTCCGGGACCGGACGCGGCGGACAGGAAGCCGAAGGGCGACATGCGCGGCGGCATGGGCGGCGGGCCGGGTCGAGGAATGGGCCGGCCGTGATCAGGCCGGCGGCCGCGCCAGCATGCGAAGCACGTTTTCGCAGCGCAGCCGCACGCCGAGCTCCTCCTTGATGCGGCGGTTGGACAGACGCCGCGACTCGGACATGAACGACAGCAACATCGGCGACACGGCCTTTTCCAGTTCGGCGCGCGGCAGACGCGGCGGCCGCGGCAAGCCGCGGGCGTCGGCGACGGCATCGAAATAGTCGGCCATCTTCATCCGCGTATCGTCGACCGCATGATAGGCGCGGCACGGCCGGCCGCGATACAGCGCCGCCACGGCGATGCGCGCAAGGTCGTCGGCATGGACATGATTGGTGTAGACGTCGTCTTCCGGACGCAAGGCCGGGGTGCCCTTTTGCAAGCGCTCGATCGGCAGCCGGTCCTCCGCATAGATTCCGGGCACGCGCAGGATGCACAGGCGCGAATGCGAACGCCGGGCCCAGGCCCGCAATGCCTGTTCCGCGTCGACGCGGCGCCTGGCGCGCGCATTCTGCGGACGCAGCGGACGCGTCTCATCGACCAGCGCACCGCCGCAATCCCCATAGACGCCGGTCGTGCTGACATAAACCAGAGTCGCGCGGTCGGGTAAAATGGCGGTCAAATTGCGGGTGCGACGGTCCTTCAGTCCCTCCGACTGCGGCGGCGCAAGGTGCACGACGGTGTCTGCCAGCCCGGCCAGGCGCGCCAGCGACTGCGGAGCGTCGAGGTCGGCCACGATGGGCACCGCGCCTGCCGCACGCAACTCGGCGCAACGCGCTTCCTGGCTCGTCACGGCGAATACCCGATAACGATCGCACAGCAACGGCAGCATGCGCATGCCGACGTCGCCGCAACCGAGAATCAGGATGCCGGGTTTCCCGAATCCTTTGCCGTTTTTTTTCTTGTCCACGTTTTTCATGCGGAAGATTGTATGACTTTCCAAGTAACAGTACAGCCGAGCGGCCATCAATTCGTTTGCGAAGAAGGAGAAACCGTTCTCGCCGCGGCGATCCGCTCCAACATCGGCCTGCCCTACGGTTGCAAGAACGGCGCCTGCGGCAGCTGCAAGGGCAAGGTCTTGTCCGGCAGCGTCGTCCATGGCGCGCACCAGGAGAAAGCCTTGAGCGCGGCCGAGGAAGAAAAAGGCGGCGCGCTGTTCTGCTGCGCCAAGCCGCATTCGGACCTGGTGATCGAGGCGCGCGAAGTGGCTGGCGTCGGCGATTTCCCCATCAAGAAACTGCCGACGCGCGTGGCAAGCATCGAGAAGGTCACCGACGATGTCGCCATCATCGCGCTGCAGCTGCCCGCCAACGAGCGCCTGCAATACCGCGCCGGCCAATACATCGAATTCCTGCTGAAGGACGGCAAGCGCCGCAGCTACAGCATGGCGAACGCGCCGCACCTGGACGAGCGCATCACGCTGCACATCCGCCACATGCCGGGCGGCGTGTTCACCGACCACGTTTTCAACACCATGAAGGAGCGCGACATCCTGCGCTTCGAGGGACCGCTCGGCACCTTCTTCCTGCGCGAGGATTCCGACAAGCCGATGATCCTGCTCGCTTCCGGCACCGGTTTCGCGCCGATCAAGGCCATCGTCGAACAGGCGATCCACGGCAAGACCGCGCGCCCGATGACGCTGTACTGGGGCGGCCGCCGGCCCAAGGATCTCTACATGCACCAGCTGTGCGAGGAATGGGCGCGCACGCTGCCGAACTTCAAGTACGTGCCGGTCGTCTCCGAGGCCCTGCCCGAAGACAACTGGACCGGCCGTACCGGCTTCGTGCACCGCGCCGTCATGGAGGATTTTCCGGACCAGTCGAACCACCAGGTCTACGCCTGCGGCGCGCCGATCGTGGTCGAGTCGGCCAAGAAGGATTTCGTCGCGCAATGCAAGCTGCCGGAGGAAGAGTTCTACGCGGACTCGTTCACGAGCGAGGCCGACCTGGCGAAAGCTTGAGTGTTACAAATTATTTTTTGACGCACCCGCGGGCAGTGCCTTAATATCGACGCCATGCAAATGACCGCCAAATTCCTGCGACGCCGTACCCCGCTGCCCCAACCCGGGAAGCCGTGCGCGTAGGCATTTGCCGCTCAAGAAGCCACAGGTCTCCCCTGTGGCTTTTTTTTCGTCCTTTTTCTTTCACCAACCCAGCAACCGGAGTCATGCCATGGAATTCAGCCAGTTCGAAGTCGACGCCCTCTTGAAAGTCACCAACCGCCCGGAGGTTGTGTTCACCGAGGGCCGAGGCATGTGGCTGAAAGACCATGCCGGCAAACGCTATCTCGATTTCATGCAAGGCTGGGCCGTCAACTGCCTCGGTCATTCGCCCGATTGCGTCCATGACGCGCTATCGGCGCAGGCGAAGATGCTCGTGAATCCCTCGCCGGCCTTCTACAACGCGCCGTCGATCGAGCTCGCGGCCCTGCTGACGAAGCACTCCTGCTTCGACCGCGTGTTCTTCGGCAGCAGCGGCGCCGAAGCCAATGAAGGCGCGGTCAAACTCGCGCGCAAATGGGGCAGGCTCCACAAGAACGGCGCCGGCGAGAACCGCTACGAAATCATCACCTTCAACGGCGGCTTCCATGGCCGCACGATCGCGATGATGTCGGCTTGCGGAAAGCCGGGCTGGGACACGATCTTCGCGCCGCAGGTACCCGGCTTTCCGAAGGCCGAGCTGAACGACATCGCCAGCGTCGAAGAACTCGTCACCGACAAGACAGTCGCCGTCATGCTGGAACCGGTGCAAGGCGAAAGCGGCGTGGTGCCGGCGACGCGCGAGTTCCTGCTGGCCCTGCGCAAGCTGACCAAAGAGCGCGGCCTGCTGCTGATCTGCGACGAAGTGCAGACCGGCATGGGCCGCACCGGAGAACTGTTCGCCTACCAGCTTTCCGGCATCGAGCCGGATATCATGACGCTCGGCAAAGGCATCGGCGGCGGCGTGCCGCTCGCGGCGCTGCTGTGCAAGGAAGAAATCGCTTGCTTCGAGCCGGGCGACCAGGGCGGCACCTACACCGGCAATCCGCTGATGGCGGCGGTCGGCGCCGCCGTGACGAAGGAACTGCTGAAGCCGGGCTTCCTCGGCGAAGTGAAAGAGAAAGGCGCCTACCTCGGCGCGGCATTGAACCGGCTGTCGGATAAGCACGGCTTGCAAGGCGAACGCGGTGAAGGCTTGCTGCGCGCGCTCAAGCTCGGCAAGGACATCGGCGGCCTGGTCGTCGATGCGGCGCGCGAACTGGAACCGGAAGGACTGCTGCTCAACTCCCCGCGCCCCGATCTGTTGCGTTTCATGCCGGCATTGAACGTCACCCGCGAAGAGATCGATCGGATGTGCACGATGCTGTCGCAGATCCTGGTCAAACTCGGCCATTGAGGAGGACTGCCGCCATGACGATCACGATCTCCGACGATCACTCGTTGCTCGACGTTCCGCTGATCCATCGCTTTCTTGCGGGGGAATCGACCTGGGCCCAGGGCATTCCCTTCGCCGTCGTGGAAAAGGCGATCCGCCATTCGCTCTGCTTCGGCGCCTATGAAGACGGGACGCAAGTCGGCTTCGCGCGCGTCGTCACGGATCGCGCGACCTACGCCTACCTGTGCGACGTATTCACGCTGTCTTCCCATCGCGGCCGGGGTATCTCGCGCCTGCTGATGGATGCCGTCCTCGCGCATCCGGATATCCAGGGACTGCGCCGCTTCAACCTGATCACCAGCACGGCCGCCGGTCTGTACGAGAAATTCGGATGGACGCCGCTGTCGAAGCCGCAAACGCACATGGAGCGGCATTTTCCCGACATCTACCGGGGGAGGTAGCGCATGCACGACATCAGGAATTTCTCGCTGGAGGCGGTTGCCGAATCCGATTTCGAGCAACTGCTTGCCCTGCGCATCGAAGCAATGAGGGAAAGCCTGGAACGCATCGGCCGCTTCGATCCGGACCGGGCGCGCGAACGGTTCCGCGGCAGCTTTTCGCCGCAGCATACGCGCCGCATCGCCGTCGCTGGAAAGCATGTCGGTTTTGTCGCCGTACGCCCCGTGGATGGGGATCTGCTGCTCGATCACCTTTACATTCGCCCCGGCTTCCAGGGACGCGGCATCGGGACGGCGGTTCTCGAGCGCATATTCGAAGAGGCGGACGAGCGCGGACTGCCGATCCGGGTCGGCGCGCTCAAGGGCAGCGATTCGAATCGCTTCTATGCGCGGCACGGCTTCCGCAAGGTCGCCGAGGAAGAATGGGATATCCGCTACGTACGCGACTGCGAGCGATAAAAAACCCGGCAGCGCGCGGCGCTGCCGGGTTCCTGTCTCCTCCTGCCTGATTCTTCCAGCTCTTACGGCTGCCAGTTCACGTTGACGGTCGCCGTGCCGCTGGCCGGCGTCGTGAATGTGTGATTGCTGCCGCCTTCCCAGGTGACGGCGCCGCCGTTCTTCTTGATGAACTTGAACTGGATGGTCGTCGATGCCGGCACGCTGACGTCGTAGTACCAGGTCGGATAGGCATGCACCACCTGGTTGAACAGCGGACCGATCGGCGCCGAGGTGCTCCAGTTGGTCAGCTCGAACTTGTCGCCGGTCAGATAGACGTTCTCGCCAAGCGCGGTGAAGGCGTTGTTGACGACGAACCGCACCGTGACCTGGGCGCCGCTCAGCAACTGGAAGCCGTTATAGGTGCCGCTGGTCACCAGGCCCGCGTTCCTGACGCTGACGTTGTAATTGCCCGCGGCGATGTTCGGCACCAGCACCTTGACCTGGGAATCCTCCCACGACAGGATGTTGGCGCCCGTCACAGCCGTCGCACCGAAGAACACCGTGCCCTTCGTCGCACCGAAGCCGCGGCCGTCGATCGTGATCGTGTTGCCGGCGCGCGCCATCATCGGGCCGACATGGCCGATGGTCGGCGTGGAAGTCGCGGCGGTACGCTGCCACACGGCGATCGCGCCGGCCGCCAGCGTGAAGTTGGAGACGCCGCCGCCCGCATTGACGGTGATGTTGTTGCCGTTCAGGCCCAGGCCGGCAAGCACGTCGGTGTAGCTGCCCGCGGGAAGCGCCGTGAAAAAGCCGGAGATCGGCGTCGAATTCACCAGATCGCGGTTGATCGCGACCACGACGATGTTCGGCCCGAACTGACGCTCGTAGATGTAGACATTGCTGCTGAGCCAGCGCTGCTGCGTGGTGCCGTAAGCCAGCGCCGGATTCGACTTGCGCAGCGGAGCCAGCTTGGAGATCAGCTTGTAAGCCGTCGTCGTCGTCGAGAACGAGGTCATCTTGGCGCGGTTGTTCGGATCGCCGACGCCGGTCATGTATTGCTCGGTACCGTAATAGATCGCCGGCACGCCGCGCGCGGTGAGCGTGAAGGCGAGCGCCTGTTCCAGCTTGCGCTGATTCGCGCCGACGACATGGAAGCGGTCCATGTCGTGGTTGTCGATGAAGGTGACCTGGTCGTTCACCTGCGCATACTGCGACGCGGTGTCGGTGATCATCTGATGCAGGCTGGTCATGTCGTGGGTGCCGGCCTTGAACACCTGCCGCACTTTCTGGCCGAACTGGAAGTCGAGCAGGCTCATGCCGCTCTTGTTGGCGAAGGCATGGTTGTTCGGATCGACTTCGTCGGTGCCGAGGAACCACTCGCCGAACGAGAACACCGGCTTGTAGCCGTTGATATAGGCCATCATGCTCTTCTGCCAACCGAAGGGCATGTGCTTGACCGCATCCCAGCGGATGCCGTCGATGCCGAGATCGAGCCAGGCCTTGATCGCGTTCTTGAAGTAGGTATCGATCGTCGCGTGGTTATGGTTCAGATCGGCCAGATCGAACAGGTTACGATAGATGCCGCTTTCCAGGGTCGAGAAATCGGTGCCGCCGTTGTGATGGAAATACCCGTTCGGATCGCTGGTATAGCCCGACAGCAGCGTGCCGTTGTCATAGAGCCGGCCGTTTTCGGCGAAACCGGCGTCGGCCTGCGATGCCGGCGACGTATGGTTCGGCGCGAAATCGATGATCACCTTGATGTTCTTCGCATGCGCGGCGGCGATCAGGTTGGTGAAGTCGGTGAAGCTGCCGTAGGCGAGATTCGGCTTCTTGAAGTCGCGCGCCCAGTAACCGTGATAGGCGGTGCTGTTGGTGCCCGAATAATTGATGATCGCGGTGATGTTCTCGACCGGCTGCGAAATCCAGATCGCCGTGATGCCCATCCCGGTCAGGTAACCGTCGTTGATCTTGTTCGTAATGCCTTTCCAGTCGCCGCCGCAGTAGAGCTTCTTCTGCGAGCAATCCGCGCTGAATGCCGCCCCGCCCGGGTTGTTCGCCGGATTGCCGTCGACCAGGCGGTCGGTGACGATCTGATAGACGACATCGGTGCTGAAGTTTTGCTTGTTGGTGACGCTCGTGTCCGGCACCGCATGCGCCGGCAACCCGAGTCCAAACAGGAAGGCGAACGCCGCCAATCCCGCCGCTACTTTCGAAAATCGCATACTTGTCTCCTGAAAGTGATTCTTCTTTTACGAGCCATGCAGCGCATTGCGACCGTGCCGACATGGCGGTGATTCCGACCACCTACCGAACAGCCTTGCAGTCATACGGGCGTGCGGATCGTCTCTTCGCCCCTCGTATATTCCGTAACACGAAACGATCGCAACGTTCGTTATGGTAGTTTAACTACAAAGCTTGTCAATAAAATATTTTGATTTACTGATATTCCACAATAGTTTTTGGCGCACTATTGCTTGCATTCCTCTTGAATTTTCTGCTATTGGAGGATTTCTCGGTTCCTTCCTTGGTAAATGGAATATTCGAAGCGTTCGATCCAAGAAGCAAAATTAAGTAATTTGACTACCATATTGATTCCACCGAGAAATATAGAAAATCTCAAGCCAGCGTCGTCCGGCCGATAGCGAGGAAGCGCGGCGCCCATGATTGGGCGCGGAGCCAACGACAATGCGGTGCCGGAGAGAAGGGAACGCGAAAGAAATGCGGCGCGGCGTCGAGTTGCGTTTGTTCAGATCGGCGCCCGTGCCGACGGCGGATCGCCGGATCGGTACGGACGGCTTTGCGCGAGCTCCAATCCGGGCCATCTCCGCCCGGCATTTCCCGTCCTCGCGCCGCAAGAGCGTTACACTTGCGAATTCGACGAAATCCATTTGCCGCAAGCTCGATGAATCAAACGCCGCCGAACCTGCCGTCGCTGGCCGCCTACCCCGCCAGCATGTTCGCCGTTTGGACTCGCGCCCATGCCGATCCGGCATCGCGCCAGCGGCGCACCCTGGGGCTCGGAATCGGCCTGTCGGCGCTGACTCACGTCTTGCTGCTCGCCTTGACCTTTCACTATCGTACCGAGACACCGCTCGATTCCGGCGGCCAGCCGGAGCCGCTCACGGTCAGGCTTGCCCAGTTGCCGCGGACCAGTCCGCCGCCACCGCCGCTCCCATCCGCCCGTCCCAAGCCGCGCCCCGAGCGCCAGCGCCCGAAAGTGATCGCGATTCCCAAACCGGAGGCGGCTTCTCCGCCGCCGCAAGCGACGCCCGCGCCTGCCGCACCGCCGGAGATCGCGCCGGCCATCGACATGAGCGCCATGATCAACGCCGCGCGCGAACGCCGGCGCCGCGAGGAAGAAGCGATCTCCCGCGAAAATGCGGAAGCGGCGGCGGCCGGCCGCGGACCGACGGCCGGCGAGATCGCCATGGCGAATATCCAACGCAATTTGCATAGCAAGCGCGACGGCACCGGCGGCATCTTCCAGGTCACCCACAAAGGAGTGCGCACCGCCACGTTCGTCTTCCGAGGCTGGACGCCTGGAGCCCGCAATTCGAGCCACCAATCGTTCGAAGTGGACGCCGGGCCCGGCGGCAATGTGGAACTCGCCATCGTCCGCCGCATGATCCAGCTGATACGCACGCACTATACCGGCGACTTCAACTGGGAGTCGCATCGCTTGGGCCGCGTGATCGTGAAGTCGGCGCGCCCGGAAGACAACGCCGAACTGGAGGCCTTCCTGATGCGGGAATTTTTCGGCGACTAGGGCCCCGCTTCCTGTACCGACCGCCGATCGGCGCATTGCGGACTTCGGCCGCATCGCGATTTCTACTTTCGGAAAATTGCGAGTAGCATCCTCTTCCATGAATGTCCTGTCGCGCCTTCGTCCCGGTTCGTTGCGCTTTCGACTGATCGTCGCCAGCGTCCTGGTCGAGGTCAGCCTGCTCGGCATACTGATCGCTAATTCGGTGCGCCTGATCGACGAAGCCGCCGACGCCAGCATCGACGCGGCTCTCGCCCAGGCGGTGCCGATGCTCAACGCGGCGGCCGCGCCGTATATCCTGCAGCGCGACTATGCGAGCCTGCAGGATTTTCTATCGGCGACCGTCAGCGAAAAGAACCGTGAGCTGGTGTATGTCGGCATCGCCGATGCCAGCGGGCATTGGGTCGCGCGCGCGGGCATGCCTTTCGAGGCGCCCATGCCCGCCCTCAGCAGCAACATCGCCGAAGCCATGCGCGAAGGCGTGTTCCATGTCGAGAAGCCTATCGCGCTGGCCGGCCGCCGACTGGGTACGATGCGCCTGGGCTTGTCGACGCGCATCGTGGCCGAAGCGCGTTCGGCCCTGGTGCGCCAGGGTCTGCTGATCGCCGCCATCGAGATCGCGCTCTCCGTGCTGCTGCTCGGCGCCATCGGCGTATGGCTGACGCGGCATCTGCAAGACGCCGCGGCGGCCAGCCGCGCGATCGGCGACGGCGACTATACGATCCGGCTGCCGGAGACCGGCGGCGACGAAGTCGCCGATCTTGCCCGCGCCGTCAACCGCATGGGACATGAGGTCGAACGGCGCATCGAGGCGCTCCGGGAATTCAACACCGAACTGGAACAGCGGGTGATCGATCGCACCGCCGCGCTCGAATTGAGCGTGCAGGAACAGCAGATCATTCTCGACAATGCGTTGGCCGGCATCCAGTTCGTGCACAATCGGATCATCCGCCGCTGCAATCGCGGCTGGGCGGAACTGCTGGGCTACGAGGTCGACGCCCTGCAAGGCAGCCCGACACGCATCTACTACCCGTCCGACGAATCGCATCGCGAGCATGGCGCCCAGGTCTACCCGCTGATCACGGCCGGCCAGGCCGCCATCGGCGAATGGGAATTCCGCCGCAAGGACGGCTCGCCGGTCTGGTGCAGCTACCACGGCAAAGCCATCGATCCGGACGACTTGAGCAAAGGCAGCATCTGGGTCTACCAGGACATCACCGCGCGCAAGGCGGCCGAGCAGGCGCTCATGCAGCGCTCCGACGCCCTGCAGGAATCTCTGGCGCGCCTGCATGCGACCCAGGCGCAATTGATTCAAACGGAGAAACTCGCCTCGCTGGGGCGCCTGGTGGCAGGCGTCGCCCATGAATTGAATACGCCGGTCGGCAACATCCTCATGACGACGTCATCGCTGAGCGACAGGCTGAGCGAGCTCGCGGAATCCGAAGCGGCAGGACTCCTGACCCGCTCGCGCCTGCACCGCGCCATCGGCGAATGCAAGGGCGCAAGCGACATCATCGTGCGCAATGCGCATCGCGTCGGCCATCTGGTCGCGCAGTTCAAGCAGGTGGCGGCGGATCAAGCGCAGGAACAGCAGCGCCGCTTTCGCGTCGGCGAACACGTGCGCGACGTGATGGCCGTCGCCGCCGCGACGCTCGGCCCGGACGGCGTCGCGGTGGATGTCGCCGTCGAATCGGAAGCCGAAATGGTCAGTTATCCCGGCTTGCTGGCCCAAGTGCTGACCGCGCTGGCCGACAACGCGCGCGAGCACGCATTCGCCCCCGGCGTCGGCGGCCGGCTATCGGTGCGCGTGCGTGCGCTGGCGGAGCGGCGGGTCGAAATCGTCGTCGCCGACGACGGCTGCGGCATCCCGCGGGAAACGCTGCCGCACGTGCTCGATCCGTTCTACACGACACGGCGCGGCACCGGGCATTCCGGGCTCGGCCTGCACATCGTCCACAACACGGTCACCGCCCTTCTGGGAGGCACGATCGACGTCGACAGCATACCCGGCCAGGGCACCACGGTTGTCCTGACCCTGCCCTGCGTCGCGAGATGCCGGGCCGACGCAGACGAATAAGGGCGATTCAGGGTTTATCCTTCCGTTCCTGCTTCTCGAGTTTCTCGAGCAACTGGCGCGCCGAGCGCACGAAGTCGAAGTCGCTGTCCCGGCCCTCCGCAAAGCCGCGCACCGACGCTTGCGCCAGCGCGGCCTTCACCTCTGCCGACTGGGCCACCTTCAGGATCGCCCGCGCGATCCGGCGCACTTCGTCGTCCGGCATGGAAGGCCGCGCCATCCAGACGCCATGCGGAATCGGCGGCGACTTCCAGATGATCTTCAGCTCGTCGAGCTTGACCCCGTATTTTTCGTTGAGCTGGTTGTCCGCGATGGCGCCCGCGTCGACCTGGCGCGTATAAACCGCGATGGCGGAATTGGGCTGCTTCTTGACGAATTCGACCCGGCCGAGATCCTTGACGTCGAGCCCGTGCTGCTGCAGCGCGAGCAACGGCATCAGATAGCCGGAAGTCGATTTCGGATCGGTGAAAGCGAAGCGTTTTCCCCTGAGGTCCTTGACGCCCTCGATGTTCGAATCCGCTCTTGCGATGATGACCGCGCGATAGGATTCGCCGCCGTCCTCCACGTAGCGCACGATCAATTTGGCGCCGAACTCGTCGTGGGCGCCGACGTAGCCGAAGGCGCCGGTGCCGGCGATATCGGCCTGCCCGGTCTTCAACAACCTGATCGTATCGTCATAGTCCTTGCCGCTGACAAGATCGACCTTGACGCCGAGCTCCCTTTCGAGCGCCCTGGCCAGCGGTCCGAAATTGTTGAGCAATTCGATCGGCGACAAGTTGGGATTGGCCGCGATCGTCAATCCCTTTGCCTGGCCATGCGCGGCCATGGGCGCGGCCAGCGTCCACAGCGCGGCCAGCGCCAGCCGGCAAGCGATGCGGCGCCCTATGGGATGGCCCATGGTCGTTCTCCGGCGCGATCAGAAATCGTGCTTGATGCCGAACCCCAATCCGCGCAACGATTGGCCGATGGTTCCCGCCGCCCCGGCCTTGCCGGCGCCGCCGAGGTCGTACCCGGCCTGGTCGCCGTTGCGCATCAGCGCGTATTGCGACCAGAGGTCGGTCCGTTTCGAGAGCGAATAGCGATAGCCCAGCACATACATGTTGGCCTGCGTACCGTCGCCCACGAAGATGCCGGAAAAGGCCGTCGTCTGATCGCCCTTGCCCGCGCCGCCGCGATACCATCCGAGCTCGAACGTATTCGGCCCTGAAAAATGACGCCCCACCAGGCCGAACCCGTTCTGCTTGAGCTGGCGCTTGCCGGGGTTGTCGTAGGTCACGCTCTGGTAGTAGCCGCCGACGTAGAACGCGGGGTTGATCTGATAGCCGGCGGCCAGCATCACGATGCTGTCGTTCAGATCGATGCCGCGCACGTTCCTGTGCAGGTTGTACGCCAGGGCCGCATTCAGGCCCTTGGCGTTGTACTGCAGCTTGCTCGACCACGCATATGCCTTGCAACTGCTCACTCCGCCCAAGGCGACGTGGGTCGCGAGATTCATGCCGTTCATCGACGGCGAATCGTAGCGGATCGAGTTGCCGTAACGGTTGTCGAAGCCGAAGCTGTTGGTGTTGCTCGACGTGCCGGCGACCTGCACGCAAGCCGTGTTGCCGGCGGTGCCGCCGGAAAACATGTTGCTGTAGCCGTTGGCCCAGAAACCGTTCAGATTATCGTTGAGGAAATTGCTGCCGTAACCGGGCTGGGCGATACCGTGCAAATCGTCGAGCGGCGTCAGCATGTAGCCGAGACGAAGCTTCCCGAAATCCCCCTGCAGGCCGACGCTCGCTTCTCGGCTGGCGATCGTGCCGTCGCCGGTATTGGCCGAGAAACCGGTCTCGATCTGGTAGATCGCATGCAACCCGCCGCCCAGCGACTCGCGCCCCTTGAAGCCGATACGGCTCGAAAGATTGTTCTCCTTCGTGACGGATGTCCCGCCCGCTCCGTAACCGGAATAATTGACGATGCCGACGTTGATCCGGCCGTAGATGGTAACGTCGCTCTGGGCTTGCGCACCGGCGGCGATTCCCGCGATCGAAGCGGCCAGCAGCAACCGCGACAGTGTGACGTCTCTCATGTATCCCTCCCTGGTTGTATGGCGATACGACGGATGCGGCTGCAAATGCGGCGGCAAACGGCAAACGGCCCGCCTCGGGAGCGCTCTGCGGCGTCCTCGATCCCGGCCAGCGAGACAGGCCCGTTCGTCTTGTCGCGAATGGCAGGCCGGCCTCCCGTTCCGGTTAAGCCAGAATAGTTCATCTGCCATCGCGGAGCAAAACAATTCGGGCCGACCGTTGGTAAAAAACAGCGTCCATCGGCACAAAAAAAATGCCGCTCATCGGAGCGGCATTTTCTGCACGAATCGAACCGGAACTTACTTTTTCCGGGCCGGCGGCAAGTCGGTGCATACACCCTCGAACACTTCCGCCGCCATGCCGATCGATTCGCCCAAGGTCGGATGCGGATGGATGGTCTTGCCGATATCGACCGCATCCGCGCCCATTTCGATCGCCAGGGCGATTTCGCCGATCATGTCGCCCGCATGCGTGCCGACGATGCTGCCGCCGATGAGGCGATGCGTCTCCGCATCGAACAACAGCTTCGTGAAACCCTCGTCGCGCGCATTGGCGACGGCCCGTCCCGACGCGGCCCACGGGAAGACGGATTTCTCGACCTTGATGCCCTTGGCCTTCGCTTCGTCTTCGGTGATGCCGGCCCAGGCCACTTCCGGATCGGTGTAGGCCACCGACGGAATCACGCGCGCATCGAAATGCGACTTCTGTCCCGCCGCCGCCTCGGCCGCGACATGCGCCTCGTGCACGGCCTTGTGCGCCAGCATCGGCTGGCCGACGATGTCGCCGATCGCGAAGATGTGCGGCACGTTGGTGCGCATCTGCGTGTCGACTTCGATGAAGCCGCGCTCTGTCACCGCGACGCCGGCCTTGTCGGCGGCGATCTTCTTGCCGTTCGGGCTGCGGCCGACGGCCACCAGCACCATGTCGTAGAGCTGCGGCTCGGGAGCGGCGACACCGTCCTGTGCGCTTTCGAAGGTGACCTTGATGCCTTCCTCGAGCGCCTCGACCGCGACCGTCTTGGTCTTGGTCATGATCTTGTCGAAGCGCTTCTCGTTGAATTTCTGCCACACCTTGACCAGGTCGCGGTCGGCGCCCTGCATCAAGCCGTCCATCATCTCGACCACGTCGATGCGCGCGCCGAGCGTCGAATACACCGTCGCCATCTCGAGGCCGATGATGCCGCCGCCGATGACCAGCATCTTCTTCGGAATCTGGCGCAATTCGAGCGCGCCGGTCGAATCGACGATGCGCGGATCCTCCGGAACGAACGGCAGCTTCACGACGGAGGAGCCGGCGGCGATGATCGCTTGCTTGAACTGCACCGTCTTCTTACCGCCGTCGGCGGCCGTCACCTCGATATGGTTGGGACCGACGAACTGGCCGACGCCTTGCACCGTGTTGACCTTGCGCGCCTTGGCCATACCGGAGAGACCCGTGGTCATCTTCTTGATGACCTTTTCCTTGTACTCGCGCAGCTTGTCGATATCGATCTGCGGCTTGCCGAAGCTGATGCCGTGCGACGACATCGCGGCCGCTTCGTCGATCATCGCGGCGACATGCAGCAGGGCTTTCGACGGGATGCAACCGACGTTCAGGCACACGCCGCCGAGCGTCGCATAACGCTCGACCAGCACGGTGTTCATGCCGAGATCGGCCGCGCGGAACGCGGCCGAGTAGCCGCCGGGACCGGCGCCGAGCACCAGCATGTCGCACTCGACATCGACCTTGCCGGCGTAGCTGGCCGCGACCGGAGCCGGAGCGGCCGGAGCAGCGGGAGCTTGCGCGGGAGCCGCGGCGGGTGCCGGCGCCGGAGCGGCGGGCGCGGATGCGGCAGCTCCTTCCGACGCCTCGAGCAGCAACAGCAGCGCGCCCTCCGACACCTTGTCGCCGATCTTGATCTTCAATTCCTTGACGACGCCGGCATGGCTGGATGGAATCTCCATGCTCGCCTTGTCCGACTCCACCGTCACCAGCGACTGATCGACCTTGATCGTGTCGCCCGGCTTGACCAGCACTTCGATTATTTCGACTTCCTTGAAGTCACCGATATCCGGGACTTTCACTTCGATCAGGCTCATGTGTTGGCTCCAATTTTTGGTTTCGGCACGCGCCGAAACTTCGTTTTCTGTCATTGCAGCAAATCGATGCTGTGGATCTGATACGGGGCGGACGAGCTCTTGTCGAATTCCACGCCGGCCTTCAGTCCCATCTCGGCCACTTCGCGCGCGCTCTCCGCGCGGTCGTAACAGGCATACATCGCGCCGAGCGCGAAACTCTTGCCGCTGCCGATCGCCCAGAAGCGTTCGAAGCTGAACACTTCGCGCAGCGAATACACGCCGAAGATGCCGTGCGGATTCGCGATCAGCGCCGTCAACTGCGACGATTCGTAGGGATCCTCCTCGTCCTCCTTCGGATTCAGGAAGTAGTTGTCCTTGAGGATCGCATGCACCTTCTGGAACGTCTGGAACACTTCGTCGCGCGTCGACAGCTTGCATTCCTCGCCCATCTCGGTCAGCAGCTTCTTCATCACCGGGAAATGCGCCGCCGTGCCGGCCAGCGTGACGAAGGAATCGCCGACCTGGATGATCTTGCGGTTGGCCTCATAGGCTTGCGACAGGCGCGTGTCGCCGAAGGTCACGAGCGAATCGGCGGCGATCGCGACCTGGCGGCCCTTCTTGACTACGACGCAGGTGGTCATGGGAATCTCCTGTTCCATCATCCCCGCTCGCGCGGGGACGAGCGGGAACGATATGGCGGTTACAGCAGCGTCTTGCGCATATCCGACAGCACTTCCGCCAGATACACGGTGAAGCGCGCGCCCATGGCGCCGTCGATCACGCGATGATCGTAGGACAGCGACAGCGGCAGCATCAGGCGCGGCACGAACTGCTTGCCGTCCCACACCGGCTTGAAGTCGGACTTGGACAAACCGAGGATCGCGACTTCCGGCGCATTCACGATCGGCGTGAACGCCGTGCCGCCGATGCCGCCCAGCGACGAGATCGTGAACGTCGCGCCCTGCATGTCGGTCGGCTTGAGCTTGCCTTCGCGCGCCTGCGCCGACAGCTCGCCCATTTCCTGCGCGATCTGCGCGATGCCTTTCTTGTCGGCGTCCTTCACGACCGGCACCACCAGGCCTTGCGGCGTATCGGCCGCGAAACCGATGTTGTAGTACTTCTTCAGGATCAGGTTCTCGCCGTTGGCGTCGAGAGAGGAATTGAAGGTCGGATATTTCTTCAGCGCGGCGACGCAAGCCTTGATGACGAAGGCCAGCATGGTCAGCTTGACGCCGGACTTCGCCAGCGCGTTGTTCGATTCCTTGCGGAATTCCTCGAGCTCGGTGATGTCGGCTTCGTCGAACTGCGTGACATGCGGGATCATCACCCAGTTGCGATGCAGGTTCGGACCGCTGATCTTCTTGATGCGCGACAGCGGCAGCAACTCGGTTTCGCCGAACTTCGAGAAGTCGAGCGACGGCCACGGCAACAGGTCCAGGCCCGCTCCTCCTCCACCCTTCGCGGTCGGCGCCGCGCCGACGGCCGCGCCGGAGACGATGCCCTTGACGTAATTCTGTATGTCCACCTGCAGGATGCGTCCTTTCGGACCGCTGCCCGGCACCTTGGCCAGGTCGACGCCGAGTTCGCGTGCGAACTTGCGGATCGACGGCGATGCATGCGGCTTGTTGCCGGCCGGCGCGGCCGGCTCGAGCGCGGCCGTCGGAGCGGGCTTGGCTTCCGCCGGTGCGGGAACCTGAGCTGCGGGAGCCGGTGCCGGCGCTGCAGCCGCCGGCGCGGGAGCGGGCGCCGCAGCGGGCGCCGGCGCCGGTGCGGCAGCACCCTCGGCCGCGTCCAGCAACAGCACCAGCGAACCTTCCGATACCTTGTCGCCGACCTTGATCTTCAATTCCTTGACGACGCCGGCGTGGCTGGATGGAATCTCCATGCTCGCCTTGTCCGACTCCACCGTCACCAGCGACTGATCGACCTTGATCGTGTCGCCGGGCTTGACCATGACCTCGATGACTTCGACTTCCTTGAAGTCGCCGATGTCCGGGACTTTGACTTCCACCATACTCATGACTTGGGCTCCGTTCTTGTTTTTTGATTACAGCGTCACCGGATTCGGCTTGTTCGGATCGAGACCGTACTTCTTGATCGCGTCGGCCACGACCTTGGCATCGATCGCGCCTTCGTCGGCCAGCGTCTTCAAGGCAGCGACCGTCACGAAATGGCGGTTGACTTCGAAGAAGTAGCGCAGCTTCTCGCGCGAATCGGAGCGGCCGAAACCGTCGGTGCCGAGCACCTTGTAGCTGCGGCCCTTGGGCATGAAGGCGCGGATCTGCTCGGCGTAGGTGCGCATGTAGTCGGTCGCGGCGACGATCGGGCCGCTGCTTCCTTCCAGCGACTTCGTGACATGCGCCACGCGCGGCGTGTCGGTCGGATGCAGCAGGTTCCAGCGCTCGACATCCTGGCCGTCGCGCGCCAGCAAGGTGAAGGACGGCGCGGACCAGATGTCGGCCGCGATGCCCCAATCGTTCTCCAGCAGTTCCGCGGCGGCCATCACTTCGCGCAGGATCGTGCCCGAGCCCATCAGTTGCACCCGGTGCTTGAACTTCTTGTCCTTGGCGCCTTCCTGCAGCAGGTACAAGCCCTTCAGGATGTCGGCCTCGGTGCCGGGCTTCAGGCCGGGATGGGCGTAGTTCTCGTTCATCACCGTGATGTAGTAGAACACGTCTTCCTGGTTCTCGACCATGCGCTTCAAGCCGTCCTGCATGATGACCGCGAGTTCGTGGGCGAAGGTCGGATCGTAGGGAATGCAGTTCGGGATCGTCGAGGCGAGCACGTGGCTGTGGCCGTCCTCGTGCTGCAAGCCTTCGCCGTTGAGCGTCGTGCGGCCCGAGGTGCCGCCGAGCAGGAAGCCGCGCGCGCGCATGTCGCCGGCGGCCCAGGCGAGATCGCCGACGCGCTGCAGGCCGAACATCGAATAGAAGATGTAGAACGGGATCATCACGCGGTTGTTCGTCGAGTACGACGTCGCCGCGGCGATCCAGGAGCTCATCGCGCCCGCCTCGTTGATGCCTTCCTGCAGGATCTGGCCGGCCTTGTCCTCGCGGTAGTACATCACCTGGTCGCGGTCGACCGGTTCGTACAGCTGGCCTTGCTGGCTGAAGATGCCGATCTGGCGGAACAAGCCTTCCATGCCGAAGGTGCGCGCCTCGTCGACCAGGATCGGCACCACGCGCTGGCCGAGATTCTGGTCGCGCAACAGCGTCGTGATGATGCGCACGTAGGCCTGCGTGGTCGAGATCTCGCGGCCCTCCGCGGTCGGATCGAGCACCGCCTGGAATGCCGACAGCGGAGGCACCGGCAGCGTCTCGTCGGCCTTCACGCGGCGCTGCGGCAGGTAGCCGCCGAGCGCCTTGCGGCGTTCATGCAGGTATTTCATTTCCGGCGCGTCGTCGGACGGCTTGAAGAACGGGATATCCGCCAGCTTGTCGTCCGGAATCGGGATGTTGAAACGGTCGCGCATCTCGCGCACCGCCGCATCGTCGAGCTTCTTGGTCTGGTGCGCCGTATTGCGCGCCTCGCCCGACTTGCCCATGCCGAAGCCCTTGATGGTCTTGACCAGCAGCACGGTCGGCTGGCCCTTGTGTTCCTGCGCCTGCTTGAAAGCGGCATAGATCTTGTGCGGATCGTGGCCGCCGCGGTTGAGACGCCAGATGTCGTCGTCCGACATCTTGGACACCATCTCCAGCAGCTTCGGATGCTTGCCGAAGAAATGCTTGCGCACGTAAGCGCCGTCCTTCGCCTTGTAGTTCTGGTATTCGCCGTCCACGGTTTCCATCATCACGCGCTGCAGGATGCCTTCCTTGTCGCGCGCCAGCAATTCGTCCCAATACGAACCCCAGATGACCTTGATGACGTTCCAACCGGCGCCGCGGAAATCGGCTTCCAGTTCCTGGATGATCTTGCCGTTGCCGCGCACCGGACCGTCCAGGCGCTGCAGGTTGCAGTTGACCACCATGACGAGGTTGTCGAGCTGCTCGCGGCCGGCCATGCCGATCGCGCCCATCGATTCCGGCTCGTCCATCTCGCCGTCGCCGCAGAATGCCCAGACCTTGCGCGGCGCCGTGTCGGCGATGCCGCGCGCGTGCAAATATTTGAGGAACCGCGCCTGATAGATCGCCATCAGCGGACCGAGGCCCATCGACACCGTCGGGAATTGCCAGAAGTCCGGCATCAGCTTCGGATGCGGATAGGAAGACAGGCCCTTGCCGTCGACTTCGCGGCGGAAGTTCAGCAGCTGATCCTCCGTCAGGCGGCCTTCGAGGAAGGCGCGGGCATAGATGCCGGGCGAGGAATGGCCCTGGATGTAGAGCAGGTCGCCGCCGTGCTCTTCGGTCGGCGCATGCCAGAAATGGTTGAAGCCGATGCCGAGCATGTTGGCAAGCGAGGCGAAGCTCGAGATATGGCCGCCGAGATCGCCGTCGGCGCGATTGGCCTTGACCACCATCGCCATCGCGTTCCAGCGCATCCAGGAGCGCAGGCGCTCTTCGTATTCCAGGTTGCCGGGGCAGTGTTCGCCGAGATGGGCGGGGATGGTGTTGACGTAGGCGGTATTGCTGGAGAAAGGAATGTGGGCGCCGCGGCGGCGGGCCAGATCGACCATGCGCTCCATCAGGTAATGGGCACGCTCCGGTCCTTCGGTCTCGATCACCGCCTCGAGGGCGTCGAGCCACTCTTGCGTTTCCATCACATCGGGATCATTGGCGGCTTGCGCCAACACTTGGTCTAGCTGGGCTGACATCTGTGTCTCCTAAATTTGGCAAGAATCCCGACCCGATGAATCATCGCAGCGGGCGTTGAAAGACAATTCCCTGTTGGTGCGGCATTAGGTGCCAGGATTCTAACAGCAGTTTTTACAATTTCCAAATTGCGAGATGTATTTTCATATTATGGAATTTATGCTGCATAACAGCATAGCCCGCAATGATCGAAAATCAATGGAAAAGCTTTCATTCAGACGGTTTCGGCGTCCATCGAGTTCTGCCCTGCGAGGCGTAACCGTATAATCTCGGTTTCGTCCGCAATCTTTCTCCTCCCATGACCGCCAAGCTCATCAACGGAAACGAACTTTCCCAGCAAATCCGCGCCGACGTCGCCAACCGCGCCGCCGCGCTCACCGCCCAAGGCAAGCAACCCGGACTCGCGGTGGTCCTGGTCGGCGACAACCCGGCCTCCCAGGTCTATGTGCGCAACAAGGTCAAGGCTTGCGAAGACAACGGCATCCATTCGGTACTGGAGAAGTACGACACCAGCCTGACCGAAGAGCAGTTGCTGTCGCGCATCGACGCCCTCAACAAGGATCCGAAGATCCACGGCATTCTCGTCCAATTGCCGCTGCCGGCGCATATCGATTCGCATAAGGTGCTGGAAGCGATCGCGCCGGAGAAGGACGTGGACGGCTTCCATATCAGCAATGCCGGACTCCTGATGACCGGCCAGCCGCTGTTCCGTCCCTGCACTCCCTACGGCGTGATGAAGATGCTCGAATCGATCGCGTATCCGGTGCGCGGCGCGCATGCGGTGGTGGTCGGCGCCTCCAATATCGTCGGCAAGCCGCAGGCGATGCTGCTCTTGCAAGCCGGCGCCACCGTCACCATCTGCAACTCCAAGACGCGCGACCTCGGCCACCACACGCGCCAGGCCGATATCCTGGTGGTTGCCACCGGTAAACGGAATATCGTGACGGCCGACATGGTCAAACCGGGTGCCGTCGTCATCGACGTCGGCATGAACCGCAACGATGAAGGCAAGCTGTGCGGCGACGTCGATTTCGCCGGCGCCAGCGACGTCGCCGGCTGGATCACGCCGGTGCCGGGCGGCGTCGGGCCGATGACGATCACGATGCTGCTCGTGAATACGATCGAGGCGGCAGAACGCACCTGAACACGATAGGAAGCCATGAACCCCCTGCTCGATTTCTCCGACCTTCCGCGTTTCGACGCGATCAAGCCCGAACATGTGACGCCCGCGATCGACGCGCTGCTCGATGAAAACCGCGGCGTCGTCCGCCGCCTCGAAGCGCCGATGGCGGCGGTCACCTGGGACAACTTCGTCGAGCCGCTCGAGGATTCGACCGAAAAGCTGAGCCGCGCCTGGGGTGCCGTCGGACACATGAACGCCGTCGTCGATACGCCCGAATTGCGCGCTGCCTATAACGAGAACCTGCCGAAGATCACCGAATTCTGGACCGAGCTGTCGCAGAATCTCGCCTTGTTCGAGAAGTACAAGGCCTTGCGCGCGAGCGCCGAATACGACGCGCTGCCGCAGGCACGCAAGCGCATCGTCGAGAACGCCCTGCGCGATTTCCGCCTCGGCGGCGCCGAGCTTCCGGAAGAGAAAAAGGAACGCTTCGCCGAGATCCAGGAACGGCAGGCCGCGCTGGCGACGAAGTTTTCCGAGAACGTGCTCGATGCGACCAACGATTACGCGCTGTTCGTCGACGACGAAGCCGAATTGAGCGGACTGCCGGACGATGTGCTGCAAGCGGCGCGCAACGCAGCCCAGGCAAGCAGAGGGGACGGCAAGCCGGGCTGGAAATTCACGCTGCACTTTCCCTCCTATTTCCCGATCCTGCAGTACGCGGACAGCCGCAAGCTGCGCGAGACGATCTATACGGCGAACGTCACCAAGGCTTCCGAGCTCGGCGCCAAGCCGGAGTGGGACAACACGCAGAACATCGTGGAACTGCTCAAGCTGCGCGACGAGGAAGCGAAACTGCTCGGCTACAAGAATTACGCCGAGGTCTCCCTGGTGCCGAAGATGGCCGACACGCCGGAGCAGGTCATCGGCTTCCTGGAAGACCTCGCCAGGCGCGCCCGTCCGTTCGCCGAGAACGACCTGGCCGAGCTGCGCGCCTTCGCGGCCCGGGAACTCGGCATCGCCCAGCTCGAAGCCTGGGACGTGGCTTACGCCTCGGAAAAGCTGCTCGAGAAGCGCTACGCGTTTTCCGAGCATGAAGTGAAACAGTACTTCCCCGAGCCCAAGGTCATCGAAGGCTTGTTCCGCGTCGTGCAGACGCTGTTCTCGGTCGAGATCAGGCCCGACGCTGCGCCGGTCTGGCACCCGGATGTGAAGTTCTTCCGCATCGAGCGGAACGGCCAGCTGGTCGGCCAATTCTATCTCGACCTCTATGCGCGCAACGGCAAGCGCGGCGGCGCCTGGATGGACGACGCTCGCGGCCGCCGCCGCACCGTCGACGGCGTGCAGACGCCGGTCGCCTACCTGACCTGCAATTTCTCGGAACCGGTCGTGGTCGACGGCAAGGCCAGGCCGGCGCTGTTCACCCACGACGAAGTGATCACGCTGTTCCACGAATTCGGCCACGGCTTGCACCACATGCTGACGCAAGTCGATGAGCTCGGCGTCTCCGGCATTTCGGGCGTCGAATGGGATGCGGTCGAGCTGCCCTCGCAATTCATGGAAAACTTCTGCTGGGAGTGGGATGTGCTGCGGCACATGACGTCCCACGTCGACACGGAGGCTCCCCTGCCGCGCGAACTGTTCGACAAGATGATCGCCGCGAAGAACTTCCAATCGGGCCTGCAGACGCTGCGCCAGGTCGAATTCGCGCTGTTCGACATGCTGTTGCACTTCGCCCATGACCCGCACGGCGCGAAATCCGTGCATGAAGTGCTGGCGGAAGTGCGGCACCAGGTTGCCGTTCTGATACCGCCGCCGTTCAACCGCTTCCAGAATTCCTTCAGCCACATCTTTGCCGGCGGCTATGCCGCGGGGTACTATAGTTACAAATGGGCCGAAGTGCTGTCGGCGGACGCTTACGGCGCCTTCGAGGAAGCCGGCGCGGCGGGCGGACATATCCTGGCGGCCGAGACCGGGCAGCGCTTCCTGCAAGAGATTCTGGCGATGGGCGGCGCGCGTCCCGCGATCGAATCGTTCAAGGCGTTCCGCGGCCGCGAACCGACGATCGATGCGCTGCTTCGCCATAACGGCATGATTGTCCAGTAGATCAGATAACTCGCCTGCAAACGAAAGCCGACGAACATGAGATTCCCGTTGCGATCATCGCTGCTGATTCTGCTGCTGTGCGCCGCGAATGCGCATGCGCAGCTCTACAAGTGGGTCGGCCCGGACGGCAAGGTGCATTATTCCGATACGCCGCCGCCGACTTCGGCCAAGCAGGTCGAACGCAAGAGCGTGGCGGACGGAGGCGCCCCCGCGATCGATCTGCCGTTCGAACTGGCGCAAGCGGTCAAGAACGGTCCCGTGACGCTGTACACCACGCCCAATTGCCCGGCCTGCGACGAAGGCCGCAAGCTGTTGAATGCGCGCGGCATTCCTTACCAGGAAAAAACCGTCACCACCAGCGACGACGTCGCCAAGCTGAAGGAAGCCGGCGGCGATACGCACCTGCCCTTCCTGACGGTCGGAAGAAGGAAGCAACAAGGCTTCGAAGCCGGCGCCTGGAACAGCCTGCTCAGTGCGACCGGCTACCCGGAAACGAGCATCCTGCCGCGCAGCTACCGCGCGCCGAAGGCGGAAGCCGCCGCGCCGCCTCCGCCGCCGGCCGCACCGAAGCCGGAGACGGCGATCGCCGATTCCCAGCCGCAGAAGGCCGACGAACAGCGTCCGAGCGACTTGCCACCCGCCACCGGCAACGCGCCGCCGGGTTTCCGCTTCTGAACGCGCATGAGCGAATCCTCTCCCATGACGCGGATCGACTTCCACAGCAATGTGCCGGACAAGGTTTCCTATGCCTGCCGGCTCGTGCGCAAGGCGCGCTCGGCCAACTGCGACGTCGTGCTGCTGGCCGCCGACAACCGCCAGCTCGCGATGCTGGACGAAGCGCTCTGGACCTTCTCGGAGCAGGATTTCCTGCCCCATGTCGCCGCCGGCGACGCGCTCGCGCCGCAAACGCCGATCATCCTGACGGCGAACGAGGAAACCGAGCTGCCGCATCACCAGATCCTGATCAATCTATCGGACGCCACTCCGGCGCACTTCGCGCGCTTCGAGCGCATGTTCGAAATCATCGCGGACGACGAGGCCGACAAGGCCGCCGGCCGCGAACGCTACCGCTTTTATCAGCAGCGCGGCTATCCCCTGACTCACGTGATAGCGAAATGAGTTCCAACTACAAGCCGGATGCCGGGATACCGGTCCTCACCGAAGTCATCGAAGAATCCGCGACCGTCGCAGCCGGCGAGACACCAGCCGCGCGGAGCCGCGCTCCCGCCCTCGACGACGTGCCGGAACTGACCACCGTCCTGCTTGCCGAAGAGGAATTGCGCCGTTTCGAACACGAAATCAGCGAACGCGTCCTGCGCCAGATCCTCGACCGCATCGATTTCGTGCTCGAGCAGCGCGTGCGCGACAATCTCGCCGATGTCCTGCAGACCGCGGTCGATCGCCTCGCGGACGACATCCGTCTCGGATTGCAACACTCGCTCGCCGACATCATCGCGCGCGCCGTCACGCAGGAAATCTCGCGGCTGCAGACCCTGAAGAAATGAAAGTCGTCGTCCTCGGCGCCGGCATCGTCGGCACCGCATCCGCATGGTTCCTGAACAAGGCCGGCCATGACGTGACCGTCGTCGAA
>Ga0196972_1000258_pt1 | contig 36387 bp, 26 predicted proteins | sample S1v_2013CmetaG_FD_148618 | JGI IMG/M metagenome (GOLD analysis project Ga0196972, IMG submission 148618) | Soil microbial communities from Anza Borrego desert, Southern California, United States - S1+v_20-13C | ecosystem: Environmental > Terrestrial > Soil > Desert | place: USA: California...
AGATCCTGGTCGACGACTCGCGCGTGCCGCTGATCAGCGCTACCGGCAGCACGCGCATGGGGCGCGCCGTCGCGCAGGCCTGCGCGCAGCGCCTGGCGCGCACTATTCTCGAATTGGGCGGGAACAATGCAATGATCGTCGCCTCGAGCGCCGACCTTGAACTGGCTATGCGCGCGATCGTATTTTCCGCCGTAGGAACGGCGGGGCAACGCTGCACGACCTTGCGCCGGCTGTTCGTCCACGACAGTGTCTATGACGCACTGGTGCCGCGCCTGAAGAAAGTCTACGCCGGCCTGCCAATCGGCAATCCGCTGGAAAAGGGAACGCTGGTCGGCCCGTTGATCGACGGCGGCGCGTTCGACGCAATGCAGAATGCGCTGGCGAAGGCGAATGCCGACGGCGGCAAGGTGTCGGGTGGCGAACGTGTCCAGGTCCCGGACTGCGGCAACGGCTTCTACGTGCAACCGGCGCTGGTGGAGATGCCGTCGCAAACGGCAATCATGCACCATGAAACCTTCGCACCGATACTCTACGTCGTGCGCTACCAGTCGCTCGAGCAGGCGATTGCGTGGAACAACGACGTTCCGCAGGGCCTGTCGTCCAGTATCTTCACTACCGATATTCGCGAGGCGGAACTGTTCATGTCGGCCAGCGGCAGCGATTGCGGTATCGCCAACATCAACATCGGCCCCAGCGGCGCCGAGATCGGCGGGGCATTCGGCGGTGAGAAGGAAACCGGGGGCGGACGCGAATCCGGTTCCGATTCCTGGAAGGCCTATATGCGCCGAGCCACCAATACGGTCAACTACAGCCACGCGCTTCCGTTGGCGCAAGGGATCAGTTTCGATCTCTGAGGCGTTTCAATCCATTCCGTCTTATTGCGAGCCGCGTCCGAATCCGGGCGCGGCAAAGCCTGCCGCGCGCTCGCGAGGTGGACCTTACCTGATGAAAGGAAGCATGCATGGCATCGCACCAAAGCAATCTCTTCAACCTCGTCGAGAAAACCATCGGAACCGAAAACACGGAACGGGTGATGCATTTGATGACGATCCCGTCCGGCTTCAGCGTCTGGGAATGCGGCTGGGTGTCGCGCAAGGAACTGGCGCAAGCGTTGAATATGGTGCTGTTCGTCGATCTGCTGTCGCGGGTGTCGACCGGGCGGCTGTACACGGAGGAGGTGGCCGCACGTGGCGGCACGGTGTTCCACGATCACGGTGCATTGCGCACGGTACGCTGGATGCAGAACGGCGCCTTGCCGCCGGGGGAAGCGGCGTTTACGCGCATCCTTGAGCCACTTGGTTATCGTCTGAATGGCGTGTTCCCGCTGGACCGGATCGGCATGACGGGGCGTTCGTACGCACAGGTGGACAACCCCGAGGAGATCGCGCAGTTCTTCGTCAGCGAACTGCATCCGGAGCGCTTTACCGCACGTTTCCAGGAAGCCGTGACGCGAGTCCTGTCGACATCGAAAGACCCATTGCTACCAAAGGCGCAGTGCCTGCTGCATGAACTGGCGCGCGATGGACGTCTTCCGTTTGCCGAGGCAGCCGAGTTGCTGCCCCAGCTGAAAGCCTGCTTCGATCGCCAGCACGACATCCCTGCGCTGGCAGACTATGAAATCCTTCGCGAGGAATCCGACGAAATGGCATGGATCGCCACGGAGGGCAATGCATTCAACCACGTGACGGACCGCGTCGATGACCTGGAACGCCTGACGCGCGAGCAGGCGGCGCTTGGACGCCCGATGAAGAAGGCGATCGAGGTTTCGCAGAGCGGACGTATCCGACAGACGGCATTCAAAGCAGATCCGGTGCTGCGCCCATTCCTGGACGGGCAAGGCAACATCGTGCATCGGGAAGTGCCCGGAAGCTTCTATGAGTTCATCAGCCGCGACCGAATCGTGCAGACGCCTTCACAGCCGGCTGCGCTCGACCTCGGATTTGATGCGGGCAATGCACAGGCGATCTTCAAGATGACCGCCGCAGCACGATGAATGGATTGCACCGATAATAGGCGCCCTTGAATTTTCATCATGTTGTGAAACGATGCCGAAACATATACAAGGCGTTCTGGCGCTATTGATCGTCACCGTCGTGTGGGGTACTACCTTCCCAGCGATGAAGGACTTATCGGAGCATTTCTCCGCAGTCTGGATAGCCTTCCTGCGCTTTGCGCTCGCCGGTGTGCTGCTGGCACCATTCCTGCTGCGCGCAAGCAAGGCGGATGGCGTCGCCGGCGGCGTCCTGGGATTGATGCTGTTTGCCGCGTTCATGTTCCAGGTCGAGGCATTGGGACAGATGAGCGCCAGCCGCAACGCATTCATCACCGGATTGAATGTGCTGATCGTGCCGCTGCTCGGCGTGGCGGCCGGCCGCATGCCGGAGAACCGCATCATCATCGCGGTGCTGCTGTCGATGGCGGGCTTGTTTGTCATGTGCTGGGACGGCGGCGGGTGGAGCACGGGCGACACGCTTGCACTGGCAGGGGCGCTCTGCTTCGGCGTCTACGTCAAGCTGATGGAGACGTTGACGCGCCGCGCCGACAACATGATGGCACTGACCGCGGTGCAGATTATCGCCGTTGCCGTGTGCGCCGCGCTATGGATCGCGATGACGGAACCGCAGGCGATCGACAGGACCGGTGTCGAGGAACGGATACGCGGCAATTTCTACAACCTGCTGTATCTCGGCGTGTTCGCAACGGCCGCGATCATCTCGCTGCAAACCTGGGGCCAGCGCCATGCCAGCGCCAACGAGGCCGCCATCGTCTACGCGTTCGAGCCGGCATGCGCTGCGATCGCCGCCTATTTCTGGCTGGCCGAGATGATGACGATGCGTAGTGTCGTGGGCGGCTTGCTGCTCATTGCCGGGATGATCGTGAGTCAGTGGCGTCCGGCCGTGCGAACAGCGCATTCCTGACTTGCCAAAAAGCGACGGCATCTTTTGGTTTTCCGGCAAGGCTATTGGTGCGGGGACGATGTTGGATGACAATGCACATGACGCAAAACAACTCCGGTCATCCATGCCATTTTCCAGACTAGCCAGCTTCGGACAGGAAACGCCGCTGCGCATTCTCTTGGTTGATGCGGGCAGGGGCGTGTCGATGGCGCTCGCCGGCGTGGTCCAGCCATGGCGGACGGCGGCCAGGTTGCTCGGGCCGGAGCGCCTGCAGGTCGATGTGCTGCCGCTGGCGGCTCTCCTTGCTGCGGGACCGGCCGAGCGCCAGCAGCATCACATTGCGCTGGTCGTGGCGGACGAGGAGTATGTGCCGCTGGCACCCGCGCAGCTGCGCGGACTCGTCGAATATTGCCAGCAATCGAAAGTCTGGGGCGCAGTGGGCTCGGCCGTGCTGTGGCTGGTCCGCGCAGGCGTGATGGATGGCTTGCGAACCGCCTTGCCGTGGTCGCTGTATGCGGAAACCGACGAGGCGGCGGAACGCGCGATCCTGACGCCCAACCTGTTCGAACTCGATGGCGACCGACTCAGCTGTTGCGGCGGGGCGGCCAGCATCGACTTTACACTGACGCTGATCGACTCGTTGTACGGCTCAGACGTGCAGGCGCAGATCAAGGAAATCCTCTGCATCGACCGCATTCGCGCGCAGTCCGACCGCCAACGCGTTGCCCTGCAGGCCCGCTTCGGTGCATTGCAGCCCAAGCTGTCCGAGGCGGTTGCGTTGATGGAAGCGAATATCGAAGAGCCTTTGTCGACCGATGATATTGCCAACCTGGTGGGCATCTCGCGCCGGCAGCTGGAGCGGCAGTTCAAGCAATACCTGGGCAGCGTACCTTCGCGCTACTATCTGGAACTGCGCCTGCAGCGCGCCCGTCAACTGCTGCTGGATACCAACCACTCCATCGTGCAGGTCGGCCTGATATGCGGTTTCTCGTCGGGCTCGCATTTTTCTACCGCTTACGGCGCATTGTTCGGCATTACGCCGCGCGAGGAACGCCAGCGCAAGCTGCGGCCATCATCCTAGAGGGCGTTTTGAATCGATACAGATTTTGAAAGTCTGCGTCGCAGTTTCAAAAGCCACCCCTCCTTTCCATTTCTACAGTTCCTCTCCAGCCTTGCCCCTTGCCCGGGTGGCCGGCAAGGTGCAGGGGGCAGTCGAGTTCGACGACAAGGGCGACATCAAGGACGGCATGATCGTCATCGACCGCGCGGTCGCCGGACGTCTCGTAGAGCAGAAGAACTTGAAATAACTTCTGGCTTATCATGCCTTCATGACAACGTCGGGCCGCGATTTTCTGAAATTCGGCGTCGCAGATTGAAAAGAGTTTTGCCGGCCCCGTTCCTATAATTCCATCATCCAAGACAGACGGAGCATGGAATGAATTCGATTCAGCGAGTTGACATGACAGCAATTTCTCAAGCGGAACCAGTGACCCGCCAGACCTTCGACGAGGTAATGGTGCCTACCTACGCGCCGAGCACCATGGTACCGGTGCGTGCCGAGGGACTTTACCTGTGGGACCAAAGCGGGAAGCAGTATCTGGACTTTACCGCCGGCATCGGCGTGACCGGCCTCGGGCATGCGCATCCGGCGATCGTCGATGCCCTGCGTGCGCAGGCGGAGAAGCTGTGGCACGTCGGTAACGGTTATACCAACGAGCCGGTGCTGCAAATGGCCCGTGCGCTGACCTCCGCCACCTTCGCCAACCGCGCCTTCTTCTGCAATTCCGGCGCTGAAGCGAACGAAGCTGCTTTCAAGCTTGCCCGCAAGTACGCGCATGCCAAGTTCGGTGCGCACAAATCGCGCATCGTGTCCTGCGTCAATTCCTTCCATGGCCGCACCCTGTTCACGGTATCCGTCGGGGGGCAGCCGAAATACACGGAAGGCTTCGAGCCGCTGCCTCCGGAACTGCAGCACATTCCGTTCAACGATATCGAAGCTGCCCGCGCAGCAATCACCGACGATGTCTGTGCGGTGGTGGTCGAGCCGGTGCAGGGCGAGGGCGGGGTTCTGCCGGCTGATGCCGAATACCTGAAAGCGCTGCGCGAGTTCTGCGACGCCAAGGGTGCGCTGCTGATCTTTGACGAAGTGCAGTGCGGCATGGGCCGTACCGGAAACCTGTTCGCCTACATGGGCTACGGCATCACGCCCGACATACTGACCTCGGCCAAGGCGCTCGGTAACGGCTATCCGGTCGGCGCCATGCTGACGACCGACGCGGTGGCAAGCGCCTTCGCCGTCGGTTCGCATGGCACCACTTACGGCGGCAATCCGCTCGCTGCTGCGGTGGCGCTGAAGGTACTGCAAACCATCAATACGCCGGTCTTCCTCTCCCGCGTGAAGGAGGCATCGCAAAACCTGGTGGCCAGGCTGGAAAAGCTCGCCGCCGATTATCCGCAGGTGTTTGCGAAAGTGCGCGGCAGCGGCCTGATGCTCGGCATGGTGTTGGCCGACACCTGGCGCGGCAAGGCGAAGGACATCGCCAAGGCTGCGGAAGCGGAAGGACTGATGCTGCTGATCGCCGGCCCGGATGTAGTGCGCCTGCTGCCGGCGCTGGTCGTGTCGGACGAGCAGATCGACGAGGGCATCGTGCGCCTGCGCCGCGCACTGGATGCGATGCTGTCCGCAACCAAGTAATCAACGACAGGATTGGAGAAACCTATGTACGTCGTCCGGCCTGTGGAGACGTCCGATATCGTGGCACTGGAAGCCCTGGCGAGTGTGGTCACGCCCGGCGTGCATACCTTGCCGCGCACCCGCGCGACCATCGAGCGGGCGGTCGAGCACTCGATCGCGTCGTTCAAGGCGCAGCCCGACTTGCCTACCGAGGAATCCTACTTCTTCGTGCTGGAATCTGCCGCCGACAGGTCGATCGCCGGCACCGCGGCCATTTCCGCCACGGCCGGCTCCAGCGGCACCTTCTTCTCTTTCCGCAACGACGTCCTGAACCAGGTCTCGCGCGACCTGAACATCAGCCACAACGTCCATGCGCTGACGTTGTGCTCGGACCTGACCGGATATTCGCAACTGTCCAGCTTTTACTTGCGCAATCGCGGTGAAATTGGGGACGAGGCAGCACTGCTGTCGCGGGCTCGTCTGCTGTTCGCAGCGGTCGCGCCGCAGCGCTTTAGCGAAAAATTTTTCGCATCGATGTCCGGTATCACTGATGCCAACGGCCGCTCCCCGTTCTGGGAGGCGCTGGGCCGGAAGTTTTTCCAGATGGATTTCCTTGAAGCAGAACGCACGATTGAGGGGGCACGCAACCGTACGCTGATTGTCGAGCTGATGCCGCACTATCCGGTCTACGTGCCGCTGCTGCCCGGCGAGGCGCAGGCGGCGATGGGGCAGGTGCATGCGGAAGGCGAACTGCCTTTCGAGATCCTGTCCGACGAGGGATTCGAGCCGGACGAGTACATCGATATCTTCGACGGCGGTCCTATCCTCCAGGCGCACAAGAATGCCTTGCGCTCCTTCTCGCAATCGACCTTCCGCAATGTCGTCTCGCGGAAAAATGACGATGCACCGGCGGCGACCTGCCTGGTCGCGACGGCGCGCGAAGAGCGCTTCCGCGCGGTTATGACGGACTGCGCGGTGCCCGACCTGTCGGACGCGGTGGCCCTCAGCGATGAGACTATGCGCGTGCTCGACGTCGCAACGGGCGATTCCGTACTGTGTGTGAAATTGTGAGGCCGCCGATGCTAGTCGTACGAGCAATCAGGGAACAGGACTTGGACGGGCTGATGGCGCTCGCTGAGAAGGTCGGCTCCGGCATGACGACCCTCAAGCCGGACCGCAAGACCTTGGGCCTGCGCGTCGAAATCGCGTGCGCATCCTTCGCCGAGCAGATCGCGCCGCCGCAGCGCGACTATATGTTTGTCATGGAAGACACCGCCATTGGAAAGGTCGTCGGCGTGTGCGCGATCAAGAGCGCGGTCGGCATGGACGAACCGTTCTACAACTACCGGATCGGCACGCTGGTGCATTCCAGCAAGGAGCTGAAGGTCTTCTCGCGCATGGACACGCTCTACCTGTCCAATGACCTGACCGGTTGTGCGGAACTGTGCTCGCTGTTCCTGCACCCGGACTATCGCCATGGCACCAACGGCAAGCTGCTGTCGAAGAGCCGCTTCATGTTCATTGCGCAATTCCCGCACCTGTTCTCGGAAAAACTGATCGCCGAGATGCGCGGCTACCAGAGCGCGGACGGGCGCTCGCCATTCTGGGACAGCCTGGGACGCCATTTCTTCAAGATGGAGTTCGACCATGCGGACGATCTGACCAGCCTGGGCAAGAAGTCCTTCATTGCCGAGCTGATGCCGCGGCATCCGCTCTATGTCGCCTACCTGCCGCAAGAGGCGCAGGAAGTGATCGGCCGGGTGCACGTCGACACCGCGCCGGCACGCCGGCTGCTGGAGCAGGAGGGCATGTATTACGAAGGCTATGTCGATATCTTCGATGCCGGACCCGTACTGCAGGCGCGCGTGAGCGAGCTGCGCGCCTTGCGCGAGAGTGACCTCGCGATCGTCGACACCGGCCTGACCCTGGAACGCGACGACCAGCCCGCTCTGGTCTCGACCACGCGCATGCAGGACTTCCGCGTGATCACCTCGCAGACACATGCCCATCGCAGCCGCATTGCGCTGTCGGTGGACCAACAGCAACTGCTGGCCTGCCGCTCCGGCGATGCCGTGCGCGCCATGCCGCTCATTCCGAAGAAAACAAGTCATGCATAGTCATTTCCTGAATGGACAGTGGATCGCGGGCGAAGGCCCGCAACTGGCCGCCTGCGATCCATCCACCGGCCAGCAGACCTGGAGCGGCCATGCGGCGACTGCTGCCGAAGTTGATGTTGCCTGCAAGGCCGCACGTGCTGCATTCGAAGCGTGGGCTTCCGAGCCGCTCGAGGTTCGCGTCGGCATCTGCAATCGTTTCCGCGACCTGCTGAAGGAGCACAGCGAAGAGCTGGCAAAGCTGATCTCGATCGAGGTCGGCAAGCCGCTGTGGGAAGCGCGTACCGAAGTAACGACTATGGCTAACAAGGTCGACATCTCGGTGCAGGCCTACCATGCGCGTACCGGCGAGTCGCTGACGAAAGTCGCGGACGGCGACGCCGTGCTGCGCCACCGTCCGCACGGCGTGTTCGCGGTTTTCGGACCGTACAACTTCCCTGGGCACCTGCCGAACGGGCACATCGTCCCGGCACTCATCGCCGGCAACACCATCGTGTTCAAACCGAGCGAATACGCGCCGCAGACCGCCATCCGCACCGTCGAGCTGTGGGTCAAGGCAGGGCTGCCGGAGGGCGTGATCAACCTGGTCAACGGTGCACGCGATACCGGCGCCGCGCTTGCCGCGCATCCGGAACTCGACGGCATTCTCTTCACCGGCAGCTACCAGACCGGAGCGTCGCTGCACAAGCAGTTTGCCGGGCAGCCGGGCAAGATGCTGGCGCTGGAAATGGGCGGCAACAACGCGCTGGTCGCTTGGGATGTCGAGAACGTGGACGCGGCGGTACACCACACAATTTTCTCCGCCTTCGTCAGCGCGGGGCAGCGCTGCACCTGCGCACGCCGACTCATCGTCGAGGACTCGCCGAAAGGCAAGGCATTCGTCGAACGACTGGTCGAGGTGGCCTCGAAGATCGCCGTCGGCAGGTACGACGATGCTCCTGCACCCTTCATGGGACCGGTGGTGTCGGCGCAGGTTGCGCAAAAGCTGGTGCAGGCGCATGACGGCCTAGTCGCCCGTGGCGGCAAGAGTCTGCTGCCGATGCGGCAGATCGAAGCCGGCACAGGCTTCGTCTCGCCCGGCATCGTGGATGTCACTGGCGTCGCTGGCATTCCCGATGAGGAATGGTTCGGCCCCTTGCTGCAGGTGATCCGTGTGCCCAGCTTCGACGAGGCCATGCGCGTGGCGAACGCAACCGAGTACGGCCTCGCTGCGGGCTTGTTGAGCGACGACCCGTCACTGTGGCAGAAATTCCTGCTCCGCGCACGCGCCGGCATCGTCAACTGGAACCGGCCGACCACGGGCGCAGCCAGCACGGCGCCGTTCGGCGGCATCGGCAAGTCCGGCAATCATCGCCCGAGCGCTTACTATGCCGCCGACTACTGCGCCTATCCGGTCGCTTCGATCGAGAACGGCACGCTGGAGATGCCGAAGCAACTCTCGCCCGGCCTCGCATTCTGAACGGGACATCGACAAGGAAAAACATGATCACCGCACGCGAATTCAACTTCGACGGCCTCGTCGGTCCGTCGCACAACTACGCCGGTCTGTCTTTCGGCAACGTGGCTTCGTTCAATAACGTCAACAGTGTGTCTAATCCGAAGGAGGCCGCGCTGCAGGGGTTGGCGAAGATGCGCGCACTGGCGTCGCGCGGTTTTGCGCAAGCCTTGCTGCCGCCGCAGACGCGGCCGAATTTCCGCCTGCTGCGCAGCATCGGCTTCACCGGTACCGATGCCGAGGTGATCGCACGTGCCTACAAGGAGGCTCCCGTTATCCTGGCCTGCGCATACTCCGCATCACCGATGTGGACGGCGAATGCCGCGACTGTTAGCCCCTCCGCCGATACTGCCGACGGACGTACCCATTTCACGGTAGCCAATCTCAACAACAAGCTGCATCGTTCCTATGAGCACACGCAGACGGCGCGCGCGTTGCGCGCGCTGTTCAGCGACGAAAGGCATTTCGCGGTCCACGATGCGCTGCCGTCCACGCCGGCTTTCGGTGATGAAGGGGCGGCCAACCACACCCGCCTGTGTGCCGCGCACGGCGCGCCCGGCGTCGAAATGTTCGTCTACGGTCGTGTTGAATTCGAGCCGGACGCGCCGGCACCGAAGCGCTTCCCCGCACGCCAGACGCTGGAAGCCAGCCAGGCGGTTGCACGCCTCCACGGACTTGATTCGAAGAGGGCGGTGTACATCCAGCAGGCGCCCGACACGATCGACCAGGGCGTGTTCCACAACGACGTGATTGCGGTCGGCAACGGCAACGTCTTGTTCTATCACGAGCAGGCGTTCGTCAATGAAGCCGGTACGCTCGACGTTCTCCATCAGGCAATGGCCGGCGTGCGCGCCGAGCTGCGCCCGGTTCGCGTCGATGCCAAGGATGTGTCGGTTTCCGATGCGGTAACCAGCTACCTGTTCAACAGCCAGTTGCTGAGCAAGCCGAACGGCAAGATGGCATTGGTCGTCCCGCAGGAATGCCAGGAGAATCAGGCAGTGGCCAACTACTTGCAGGGTCTGGTCGCCAACGGTGGGCCGATCGATGAATTGATCAGCTTCGACCTGCGCCAAAGCATGCGTAACGGCGGCGGCCCTGCCTGCCTGCGCCTTCGTGTGGCGTTGACCGAGGTGGAAGCGGCGGCGATGCACCAGGGCGTTGTCATGACCGATGCGCTCTATCACAAGCTGGTCGCATGGGTCGACAAGCACTACCGCGACCGCCTGGCGCCGGAAGACTTGGCCGATCCCTTCCTCGCACTGGAAGTGCAGACTGCGCTGGACGAATTGACAACAATTCTCGGCCTGCCGGGCTTGTACGAGTTCCAGAACTAGACAAGCCGCTAACTTTTTAACTCCTTCTTATGCCGCTCCGGTTTGCCGCATTCACAAATGCGCAAATCGGGCGGAGACCCGCATCAATACTGACTTTTTCGGCAAGACGGGAAACGCGACGCTCCCGCGAAGCGCATAAATAGGTCAATCGACCAAATTTTCTTCTTTTCGCTTGCCTCACTTCCGATCTTTCTTCGCGCACCCGCACGGTAAGATCGCGCGCCTTTAGAGGGTGTTATGAACTAGGGAAGGGGGCGCATTCGGTCGAGAAGGGATGCAGTGTGGTGGTGCGGCGCGCCGCTCAGGCTGGGTGCCTGCGCAAGCGTCGTAACGCCGCAATGCGTCCCTTCTCGACCGAACCCTACGGGCAGCCCCGATAACCGGCCGCCTGCGGTGTTGCGTCTCCTTGCCGTGGAACCACCACGACGCGTCGCCGCGCCTTGCATTCGGCCGGTTCTCGGGGCTGTGCGCCCCCTTCCCTAGTTCATAACACCCTCTGATCGGTACACCGCTGAATCGATGTCGCATTTTTTCAAGAACCCGTCGCGATGCTGGTTTGACCACCTTGCTTTAACTGGTCCAATACCACACGACGAAAACTCGTCTTGAAAAAGAAAAAGTAAATCATTCATCCACCACGGAGGAACACATACATGAAGAGCATCAAATCCCTGCTGGTTGCTGCCAGTGTTGCCATCGCAGGGCTGGCCGTCGGCATGACGGCGCAGGCCCGCACTTTCGATGAGATCAAGGCGAGCGGCAAGATCATTGTCGCGACTGAAGGCGCCTACCCCCCGTTCAACTTCTTCCAGGGCTCCAAGCTCGCCGGCTTCGAGGTTGAGCTGGCCGAAGCCATGGTCAAGAAGATGGGCCTCGCCATCGAGTGGAAGGCACTGTCCTTCGACGCGCTGCTGGCCGGCCTGCGTCAGGACCGCTGGGACATGGTGATCGCTTCCTTCGGCGTCACCGAAGAGCGCTCCAAGGCTGTGACCTTCACCAACCCGCACTACTGCAGCGGCGGCGTGATCGTGTCGCGCGACGGCTCGATCCGCACGGCAGACATGCTGGCCGGGAAGGTGGTCGCGGTACAGACCGGTTCCACCTACATGGAAAACGTGAAGAAGGTGCCCAACGTGAAGGAATTGAAGAACTTCCCGCAGGACACCGACGCCCGCGCCGCGCTGATGAATGGCCGCGTTGACGCTTGGGTCAGCGACCGCTTCGTGGTCAAGAACGCAATCGAGAGCAATCCGAATGCACCGCTGAAAACCGGCGGCTACCTGTTCGTCGAGAAGGTGGCGACCGCGGTCAAGAAGGGCAACACGTCGGTGGCTGCCGCGGTCGACAAGGCGCTGGCGGAAGTGATGGCGGACGGCACCTACAAGGCCCTGTCCGAAAAGTACATGAAAGAAGATATCCGCTGCCAGTAACGCAGTGACCGATATCGAGCGAGGAGACAGCGGTGAGATCAGCAATCAGTTTGTTACCGGCGGAGTGGTCGCGCGAGAAGCGTAGCGCGGTGTCGATCGCCATAACCGTGGCGGGCCTGTTCGCCTTCCTGTGGTTGATGGCGATTCCCTTGAGCTGGATGCCGGAACCGATCGGTTCCAATGCAGAACAGTTCGCGGAGGGCGCCAAGACCACCATCGCGCTGACCGTGGTGTCGGGCGTCATCGGCATCGCATTCGGCGTGCTGGCCGCGCTGGCCAAACTGTCGAAGTTCATGCCGTTGCGCCTGGCTGCCGACTTCTACATCTGGGTCATCCGCGGCACGCCGTTGCTGGTGCAGGTGCTGTTCGTGTTCCTGGCGCTGCCAGCGCTGGTGCCGGGCCTGCAGCTGTCGGACTTCAATTCGGCTGTCGTGGCACTGGCGCTCAACGTCGGTGCCTACAACGCCGAGGCGATCCGCGCCGGCATCCTGGCCGTGCACAAGGGGCAGGCCGAAGCCGCGCGCTCGCTCGGGCTGACACCCTTCATGACCTTCCGCGATGTGATCTTCCCGCAGGCGTTCCGCATCTCGCTGCCGCCGCTGGTGAACAACATCGTGTCCCTGCTCAAGGATTCGAGCCTGGCCTATGTGATCGGTGTGGTCGAGTTGTCCAACATCGGCAACCGCATCCAGTCCGCCACCTTTCAGCCGATCCCGGTTTTCATTACGACCGCAACCATTTACCTGCTCCTGACCACCGTGCTGACCCAGATCTCCGGTGCGATCGAACGGCAACTGGATGTGGAACGACACCATTGAGCGGGGTAGAGAGGATGAACATGTCAGAAGCATCGGCAAGCGCGCAGGGCGTGCTGCGTCCGGAAACGAAGGAGCCGCTGATCATCGCGGAAAACATCAACAAGCACTTTGGTCAGTTCCATGTGATCAAGGATGTGTCGACGAAGTTCTACCAGGGCGAAGTGACCGTCATCATCGGCGCGTCGGGCTCGGGCAAGTCGACTTTCCTGCGCATGCTGAACCGGCTGGAGACGCACGACAGTGGCCGCATCGTGATCGACGGCATCGTCCTCGACGATGACCTGAAACACATCGATGCAGTGCGGGCCGAAGTCGGCATGGTGTTCCAGAGCTTCAACCTCTTCCCGCACCTGACGGTGATGGACAACGTCACGCTGGCGCCGCGCCGCTTGCGTGGCGTGACCCGCGCCCAGGCGGAAGAGACTGCACGCAAGCTCCTCGCAAAAGTCGGCATGGAAGCGCACTCACGCAAGTATCCGCACCAGCTCTCGGGCGGCCAGCAGCAGCGGGTAGCCATCGCGCGTTCGCTCGCGATGCAGCCCAAGGTGATGCTGTTCGATGAGCCGACCTCGGCACTTGACCCGGAGATGATCAAGGAAGTGCTGGACGTGATGAAAGACCTCGCGCGTTCGGGCATGACCATGATCATCGTCACGCACGAAATGGGTTTTGCGCGTGAGGTCGCGGACCGCGTGATCTTCTTCGAGAAAGGGCAGATCCTCGAGGAAGCGCCGCCTGCCGAATTTTTCAGCAATGCACGCAACGAGCGCATCCGCTCGTTCCTTGGGCAGATTGCTTACACAGCAAGGTAAGAACAAACCGAAAAATCCTTATAAGGGAGGAAACAAGAATGCAATTCAAACTGACGACCCTGACCGCATCCATCGCGTTGATGTTTGCGGCCGCCATGCCCGCACAAGCACAAACCGCGAAGGAGTTCGATGAGCTGCGCGCGGAAATGCGCAAGCTGCGCGCCGAGCTGGAAGCGCTCAAGAGCCAGAAGCAGGAAACGTCGAACGCCGCGCTGGCAGATCGCGTGGAGCAGGTGGAGCTGCGCACCAAGGACGCGGTCGTCCTGGGCGACATCCCGAACTCCTTCCGCCTGCCGAATTCCGACACCTCGCTGCGCATCTACGGCTTTGCCGAGTTGAACATGGTGCATGAGTTCAAGGGCGACAACACCGACATCGACTACGCCAGCTTCCTGCCCTACGTTCCGCTGAAGGGATCGCCGCAGGCCAACCGTAGCGGCCGCAACTTCGTCCATGCGCGTACTTCGCGCATCGGCATCGAAGCCAGCACGCCATCGCCCTACGGCCCGATCGGCATCAAGATCGAAGGCGACTTCAACAACGACCCGCGCACCGGCAATTCCGCCGCTTACGGCACGATCGGCAACATCTACACCCAGCAGGCGACCAACAGCTACAACTTCCGCCTGCGCCAGGCATACGGCCAGGTGGGCGGCCTCCTTGCCGGCCAGACCTGGTCCACCTTCATGGACCTGGACAACTCGCCGGAGACCGTGGACTTCAACGGCCCCATCGGCTCGACCTTCATCCGTCAGCCGCAGATCCGCTATACCTACAAGACTGCGGACATGGGCGCGTTCACCGGTGCGGTCGAAAACTCCGCCAGCTATGTACTCGACAGCACCGGCACGGTCACGACCAACGGCTTCTCGCGCGTACCTGACCTGGTCGCGCGCTGGGACAAGGCATTTGACTGGGGCGCAGCGAGCGTCCGAGCCCTCAGCCATGAGCACCGCGTGAAAGACGGCGCCGGCATCAACCAGTCGCGCCGCGGCTGGGGCTTGGCAGCAAGCGGCCTGGTCAAGACTGTGGGCGATGACTTCATGACCTGGGGCATCACCGGTGGCAACGGCATCGGTCGCTACTTCAACTACATCGAAGGCGCGTTCTACGACGCTGCTGCCGACCGAATCCTGATGGAGAAGTCGCTGGGTATCGTGCTCGGCTACCAGCACAAGGCATCCGACTCGCTGCGCTTCAACTTCGCCCTCGGCGCACAGAAGAACTTCGAGAACGAGTACACCCGCTTCGCCCGCGCCAACGGCCTCGACAGCGGCCGCTTCGGCATCAACGAAAAGCTGTGGCAGACGCACCTCGGCTTCATCTGGAACCCGGTCAAGGGGGTGGACATCGGCACCGAGTACATTTTCGGCCGCCGGACGACCCTGGCCGGCGAGGATGGCGACATGAGCCGCATCAACCTGTCCGCGAAGTACAACTTCAATTGATTGATCGGGAGGGGCGCCGGCTTCGGCGCCTTCTTCTTTGCCTTGGCCCCGGAAACGGGGCTTTTTTTTTGCCCCAAACAGCCTATAAAAACAAATCACCGATAAATTATCAAGAAATTGTAATTTTGGCGTATATAATGACTGAAACCCTTTCCAACCTTCAAAACTTGCCTTGGAGCTGCGTGAATAAGCTTCAGCACATCGCACAAATAAAAAATATTCGATGGCGAAGGAAAAACTAAGATCAACGAGGAGAGCTTCCCTCGCTTCAGTGCGCAGGGGAAACAGGTAAAGGCGTAGTTCGGACCAAAAGGAAGGGCACTGCCATCCCAAGGACAGCGCCCTTCCTTTTGATTCGATCATGCGGGCCATGTGCCGTCTCGATGTAAATCCGTGTCGCGTCCCTGCAAGACGACGCGAGCTGGACGGCGCAGACTACCTGCATACCATTGGAGAAGCGTATGAACCGACAATCACAAGACCTCCGAACCCAAACCCTTGAACGTGTCCTCGCCGGTGTGAACAACCCGGCTCCCGCCACCGAATCGTTGATCCGCGCGTGGCTTATTTCCCTGGAAGAAGAAGACCTCACCGGCATTACTTTCGATTGCCTCGCCTCATCGCTGTGGGAAGGCTTTACCCGGGTGGCGAAATGGACGCCGGCGGAAGGCTGCCGCATCGAGCCGCTGACCTACTCGGACGACCGTGGCGCAAGGGCGACCGCGCTGCTGATCCTGAACCCGGACATGCCTTTCCTCGTCGATTCGATGGTGATGGCCTTGCGCCGGACGCGTACGTCGTCGCGCGCCGTGCTGAACGCAGTCCTCTCGGTAGAACGTACGGCCGATGGCACGATCGTCCGCGCCGACAAGGTCGGCAATGGTGGAGCGGCCGAATCCTACGTACTCTGTCTGTTGGCGGAGGAACTGAATCCGCAGGACCTGCAAGCGCTGACTGCCAGCATCCGCATGGCGGCCAGCGATGCCGCCATGGTGCGCCAGGACGCTTCCATCTTGCAGGCCAAGATGGCTGAAGTGGGCGAGGCCGCGGCGGCGCGTGACGCCACCGGGCAGGAAGTTGCCGCTTTCCTCAATTGGGCGCGCAGCGAAGGCTTCGAAGTATTCGGTTACGCCCGCTATCACGTGGTTTCCGGCCAGCGCGAACTGGTGCGTGAGCCGGGCAGCGCGCTTGGCGTGCTGAAGGACAAGAGCCATCCGGTCTACGGCAATTGCCTTGCCGGCATTCCCGGCGACTTTGACACGCTGGCCGCGCGCAAGGACACGCTGTCCGTGGTCAAGGCCGATGTGCAGTCGACCCTGCATCGCGACCAGCAACTCGATTTCATCGGCGTGCGTGATACGGACAGCCAGGGCACCATCCTCGGCGAGCATTGCTTTGTCGGCCTGTTCTCCCGGGCGGCGACTGCCAGCACCTTGCCGCAACAGCCGTTTGCACGCGTGCGCATCAAGCAGGTGTTGACCCTCGCCGGCGTGCGCTCCGAAGGCTTCCGCGCCGAGAAATTCCTCGAGATACTGGAATCCCTCCCGCGCACGGAAGTGATGGAAGCCGAACCGGCCTGGCTGGCCGGCGTTTGCGGCGCGGTGGTCGCGTTGTACAAGCAGCCGCGCGCGAAGGTATTTGCGCGGCGCGACGTCTATGGCCGTCACCTGAACGTGCTGGTGTACATGCCGCGCGAGCGCTACGGCGCGCATTCGCAGGAAGTGCTGGCGCAGACGCTGCGCAAGATTTCCGGCGCACACGACGTCCGCGTGCAGACTCTGCTGGCCGACGGTCCGCTGGCCCGCGTCTACATGATCGCCAATGCCGCCAATATGGCGCTTGATCTCGACACCGATGTTCGGCAGCCGCTGCTTGCGGTGTTGGAGGGATGGCATAACACTTTCGACAGTCTGGTCGATGCGACGGAAGATGCGGAACTGCGCCGTGCCTTGCGCAAGCTGCGCGCCAGCCTGACCACCGATTACATCAACGGTGTGTCGCCGCAGGTCGGTTACCGCGACCTGTGCACGCTGCTCGGCAACCCACAGTCGTCACGCGTCAAGGTGCGCATCGAGATCGGTGCGGGTGATGCGGTCACGATCCGCCTGCACTCCGTCAACACGGTGCCACCACTGTCGGCAATCCTGCCGGCGCTGCAGAACGCCGGCGTATCCATCCTGCGCGAGCGCACCCACGCGATCCACGCGCCGGACGGCACGCGCTACTTCATCTCCAGCTTGTCCGTCGACGCGCAAAGCGCCGTGAAGCTGGCGCAACCGCAGGTCGCTCAAGCCGCACAGGAACTGTTCGAATCGCTGTTCAACGACGAAGCCGAAGATGGCCGCATGAACGCGTTGGTGGTCGAAGCCGGTCTGCGCATGAAGGAAGTGCAGTTGATCCGAGCCTACGCCAGCTACTGGCGCCAGGCAGGTTGCCGCTTCAGCCTGCGCTACATGGCCGAACGCCTGAAGACCCAGCCGGCGCATGTGCGCACCCTGGTCGAAAGCTTCACTGCACGCTTCGACCCATCAAGGTCTGCCGAACAGCGCGCCTTCGGCACGGCCACGCTGTCGACCTTCAGGCAGCGCCTCACCGACATTAACCACGCCGATACGGAAAACATCCTGCGCGCTTTCGCCGATCTGATGCTGGCGACCCTGCGCACTTCCTACTTCCAGTCGGCGCAGATGGGCGACACCATCATCTTCAAGTTCGACAGCAGCCAGCTCGCGCTGCTGCCGCAGCCGCGCCCGTATCGCGAAATCTTCGTCTTCTCGCGCCGCTTCGAAGGTGTACACCTCCGCGGTGGCCCGGTTGCACGCGGCGGCCTGCGCTGGTCCGACCGGATGGAAGACTACCGCACCGAAGTGCTCGGCCTGGTCAAGGCCCAGATGGTCAAGAACGCTGTCATCGTCCCGGCCGGCGCCAAGGGCGGCTTCGTCTGCAAGATGATGCCTAAGGACGCGACGCGCGAGGTCATCGCGGTGGAAGGCGAGGCCGTCTACCGCCTGTTCATCGCCGGTTTGCTGGATGTGACCGACAACCGCGTGCTTGGCGAAGTGGTGCGTCCGGCCGAGACGGTCTGCTACGACGATCCTGATCCCTACCTGGTGGTGGCGGCCGACAAGGGCACCGCGACCTTCTCCGACATCGCCAACAGCATCGCCGTCAAGCGCGGTTTCTGGCTGGGCGACGCCTTCGCATCGGGCGGCTCCAATGGCTACGACCACAAGAAGCTGGGCATCACCGCCAAGGGAGCATGGGAAGCAGTCAAGCGCCATTTCTATGAGATGGGCCACGACCTCGACACCACGCCGATCACGGCTGTCGGCGTCGGCGACATGTCTGGTGATGTATTCGGCAACGGCATGCTGCTGTCGCACCAGTTGAAGTTGGTCGCGGCATTCGACCACCGCCATATTTTCATCGATCCGAATCCGGATACCGAAAAATCCTTCAAGGAACGCCAGCGCATGTTCGCGCTGCCGCGCTCCTCCTGGGATGACTACGACAAGAGCCTGATTTCCGAAGGTGGCGGCGTGTGGCCGCGCACTGCGCGCAGCATCGAGCTGTCGCCGCAGGCGCGCACGGCACTCGGCATCGAGGCAACCAGCATGACGCCGGAGGAGTTGCTCCACGCCATCCTGCTGGCACCGGTCGACCTGTTCTATAACGGCGGCATCGGCACCTACATCAAGGCATCGACTGAAACCCACGAACAGGTGAAGGACCGCGCCAACGACGCCATCCGCGTCGACGGCAAGGAACTGCGCTGCAAGGTTGTGGCCGAAGGCGGCAACCTCGGTGTGACACAGGCCGGCCGTATCGAATTTGCGATGAAGGGCGGGCGCATCTTCACCGACGCCATCGACAATTCTGCCGGTGTCGACTGCTCGGATCATGAGGTGAACGTCAAGATCTGGCTCGACACGGAAGTGAATGCGGGCAAGCTCGGCGCCGACGATCGCAACCGCTTGCTGAATGACATCACTCCCGACATCGTACGCCTCGTGCTGCGGGACAATACCCTGCAGACGCATCTGCTGGTGAGAGAAGCGCAGGCACAGTTCGATCCTGCCGTTCACGATAGCTATGCAACGCTGATCGCCAACCTCGAGGCAGAAGGCGTGATTTCGCGCAAGCTGGAACAGTTGCCGATGGAAGCCGAATTGGTCGCACGCAAAAACGAGGGCCGCGGCCTGACCACACCGGAACTCGCCGTGGTCGTGGCGCATGTCAAGAACCGCTACAAGCGGATGCTGTCGGAGTTGAACCTGACGCAGTTTGCCTGGGCAAGGACCCTGCTGAGGCCGTATTTCCCGCACGCGCTTGTCGTGACCCGCGATCCGCTGGAACACCCGCTGGCCAATGCGATCCTCGCCACCGTGCTGGCGAACGAGTCGGTGAACCGCTGCGGCCCGTTGATGCTGGCCGAACTCGCCGCCACACGGGGCATCAAGGAAGCGGACGTTATCTGCGCCTGGGCGCAGGCCTGGGCGGCGCTGAACCTGGCGCCCGTGTTCGATACGCTCGACGAGCATGCCCTGCGTGTGCCGCGCGAAGTCTCGCTTGCGGTGGACCGGCACACGCGCGCTCTGCAGAAGGCTATCATCCAGGGCGTGCTGTCGGTGCCGGAACAGCAGCTGCGGGAAACCGGCGCGCTCGCCGAACTGACGGCCTTGTTCAGCCAGCCCGAGGCAGTGCAGGAACTGGCTCCCGTAGCGGCATCTGCGATGCCGCTGCAGGGCATGCCGGCGCCGTTCGTGCAGGCATGCGAGACGGTGGAAGCGATCGAGGGCTTTGCGGACTTCCTGTTCGCCGGCTTGTCGGTGCCGCGTCCTGACGGCATGAGCCTGACGCAGTTCCTCAAGCTCGGCATGGCGCTGCGCCGTCAGGCAGGCATCGATGGCCTGGAGCGGGTGCTGATGCATGCACCGGCGACCGCCACACAGGAACCCCTGCGCGATCATGCGCTCCAAGCCTTGCGCCGCGCGCAGCAGCGTTTGCTGATGCGCGTGCTGCAACAAGCGCCGGCGAACGCAAGGCCCGAGGATCCGGCATCGGTGGTGACCGCCCTTATCAACAAGCTCAAGGTCGGCGCGCGTGCGGCAAGTACGGGCGGCCAGCAGAATCTTGAACTGGCTGTACTCGACGTCTGGGCGCTGTCGGAGGCGGCCTCTTCGACGACGGATGCAACCTGATGCAGGAAGTGATGGAAAAAGCGGTTTCGGACAAGGTGCAAGCGCTGGCGGATGCGGATTTCACGCATGCCGCCGACAGCTTCGCCAATGCCGGCTTCAAGGTGCGCTTGCCGGCACGAGGCATCCTGCAGGTGACCTCCGCCAGCCACATGCTGCGGCGTCCGCGTCTGTTGTTGTCTGTTGGCGTCCATGGCGACGAAACGGCACCGATAGAAATGCTGGCGCACCTGCTCGATACACTGGCCGACGAGCCGCATGCACTGGCCGTCGACTTGATGGCAGTGGTAGGCAACCCGGCTGCGATCGCAGCCGGAAAACGCTTCATCGATGCCGACCTGAACCGCATGTTCAGGCAGGATCGCGGCGACCTGCAATCGGCGGCGGAGGCCGAGCGTGCGGACGCCATCATGCGTGCGACGGCGACGTTCTTCGCCGGACCTGACGCGAACAAATGGCATCTCGACCTGCATACCGCGATCCGTCCATCGCGCTACCCGAAGTTTGCGGTAGTGCCCGCGATCATTGCCGGCCCGCGGCGGGATGCGCTGCTCGGCCTGCTCGGCCAGGCCGGAATAGAAGCGGCAATCCTGAACACGAAGCCGGCGGGCACCTACAGCGCCTATACCGCGGAGATGTTCGGCGCGGCCGGTTCAACCGTGGAGCTGGGGCAGGTTGCTGCGCTCGGCAGCAACGAATCGGGAATCTTTGCTGCGACTGCAGCCACCCTCGACCGTTTCATGCGCACCGGCCGGCTCCAGTCGGCCGACGAGCGGCCGAAGGTGTTCCGGGTTGCGCAGGAGTTGATCAAGCACTCTGATGCCTTCCGGATGGCCTTCGGACGCGAGACGCAGAACTTCTCGCCCTTGCAACCTGGCAGCGTGATCGCCGAGGATGGCGACATCGTGTACCGGGTGGGCGGCGAAACGGAATACGTCGTATTCCCTAATCCCGAAGTCAGGGTGGGGCTGCGTGCTGGCCTGATGGTCGTGCAGGACGAATAAGCGGCGGATATTCCGGCTCAGCGCTTCTGCTTGAGGCAGTTGTCGATCGCTTCGACCACCTTGGTTGCGTTGAAGGGTTTGACCACGAAGCCGCTGATACCGAGCTGCAGTGCCTTCTGTACGTTGTCCATGGTCGGGAGATTGGTCACCATGATCATCCCGACCTTGGGAGAACTCTGCTTGATGCGCTCCGCCGCCGAGTGTCCGTCCATCTTCGGCATGTTGATGTCGAGGAAGGCAATGTCCGGCTTGTGCAACTCGCACAATTCGACCGCCTTTTCACCGTCCTGCGCCTCCGCTATCACTTGATGGCCGTGCTCGCGCAGCAGCAGTCGCAGGACATGGCGGGTCGTTCTGTCGTCATCGGCAATCAGGATATTCAGTTCTTTGCGCGGGGCGGTCATGTGTCTTCCTTATGGCTTGAGCAAGGATTGCAACTTGCTGCAGATGCGTGCGTATTCGGTTTCGATGGCGGTCATTCGCTGTTCGAATGCATCGAGCGATCCTGCCTTGGCGGCGGTCTCCAATTCCTTGCAGAGCGCGGACAGACCGGTCGCGCCGATCGACGCGCTGCTGCCGGCGAGCGCATGGGTCACCTTGGCCACGCGCGCGCAGTCACCGGCGGCGAATGCCTCGCGGATGGCAGCCAGCCGGGGTGGGCCGTCATTCTGATAGAGCGCCGCCAGCTCGCCAAAATCGGCGCCAAACATTTCTCGTACCGCCTCCAGTTCGTCCTCGCATGTTGGCGCCGGAGCGTCGGGCGCTACCGCACGTCGAGGAAGCCAGCGGGTAAGCAAGTCGTGGAGCGTTTGCGCACGGATCGGTTTGGACAGGAAATCGTCCATCCCTGCGGCGATGCATTGTTCCTGTTCGTCCGGCCCGGTAGCAGCGGTCAGTGCGACGATCGGTGTGCGGCGCCCGGGCGCTTCCGATTCGCGTATGCGCATGGTCGCCTGCAGGCCGTCGAGCTCCGGCATTTCGCAATCCATCAGGACCAGGTCGAAGCAACTGGCGGCGAGCATCTCTACCGCCTGCTTGCCGTTTTCGGCAAGCGCACATGTGCAGCCGTGCTTCTCCAGCATGCGTGCCGCCACCTGCTGGTTGACGGGGTTGTCGTCGGCGACAAGAACGGCGCAACCGGAGAAGGGGAGAGCAGCGTCGCTATTCTTCCTTGCCAGTGCGGTGCCTCCGGCAGATCCGAGCGGTGATGCATGTTGCGCGGCGCCGGAAAACAGCGGCATCAGGCTGGACTCGATCGAAGTCAGCTCTGTCTGGCAAAGACTTGCGACAAAGCCATCTTGCACCTGCTTTGGAGCGCCGGCCGCGCCGGTGTCGTCAAGGAGCACAAACAGCGTTTCCCGATAAGCCGGATTGGCCTTGATTGCACCCGCGAGAACTGTCGCGTCCATTCCCTGGACCTGCCGCCCAAGCAAGATGACGCGATAGGGAGGCTGCGCCGTTGCGGCAGAGGTAATGGCCGTCAGCGCCGGTATGGCGGAATCGAATACATCCAGCTCGATCCCATGGCGTGCAAGCGGCAGCAGTGCAGGCTGCCAACTGGCTGCGTCTTCCGATACGAGCAGGCCCCGCGCCTTCGGCATGGCTGTCCGGACGCCGTCACTGGTACCTGTCAAACTTGCTACGCTCCTTGCCGGATCGCTATCTTTGTGAAGTTGCATGTTTCTTCCATGGGCGCGCCACACTGTCGATTGATGCCGGTAGCGATGGCAGTTTTCTCAATCGTCATCATATCGGGCAGGCCGCTTAATGTAATGCCATCGGACCGGATTTGTCGCTTATATGAATCAGTTGTCCGGAAATGCTCATCTGTCGGTACAGATCCGTTATTGAAACGCCAATTCTCCTGTCATCGCTACCCCATAAACATGGGAATTCACCGATTTTTCTCCCATTTCACGGAAATGGCTCGCATTTCCCCTTCTGTTCGCGCGGCTGGTTTGCAGCGGTCGTGCTGATAATGCACGTTAAGAAATTCCGGCCCAGCGCACACCAAGAACAAGGCCGGAGTTGCTCATCCAGCGGGAGCAGATTACATGGACACCAAACAGGCGATGCACAAGAACCCCGGCTTGCAAGGCGCGACCTTGGAGGACGAGGACATCGATGGCGCAGGTTCGCAATCGGGCGAGCATCGATCGCGCGTCGGCGGCGTCGACCTGAAAGCCATCCGCGAAGCCATCGCCCGGGTCGAAGCTGAAGCCAAGGCAACCGTCGCCGCAGAAAACCGCGCTCACGCCGAAGCCCGTGCCCGTGCCCTCGCTGAAGACCGTGCCAAGCTGGAAGCTGCCGCTGCCGCAGAGGCTTACCAAAGCGCTAAAGCGTCGGAAGAAGCCATCGAAGCAAGCCGCGTCCGCCTCGAAGCCGAGAGCCAGGCGCGTGAAGCCGCTGAAGCCCGCGCGGCCGCCGTCAAGAAGGAAATCGCCGAATTGCGTGCCCGCGCCGAGGCCGAAGCCGAAGCCAGGCGCATCGCTGAAGAGCGTGCCCGCGCTGAGGCGGAAGCGCGTCAGCGTGCCGCCGAACAGATCGCAGCCGAAGCTGAACTGGCCGCCCGCGCCGCCGCTGCCGTCGAAGAACTGGCCCAGGAAACCGAGCTGGCCCGCTGGCAGGCTGCGCAGCGCGTCGCCGCCGCTGAAGCCGCGAAGCAGGAAGCCGAAGGACGTGCGCGCGCCGACGCCCGCATTGCCGAACTGGCCCGTGAACAGGAGCGCCGCGAGAAGGAAGCGCGGATCTCTGCGGAAATGCTCGCCAAGGCGCGCAGTGAAGCGCTCGAAATCGCCCGTGAACGCCAGCGCGCCGAAGAGATGGCGCTGCAGGCCGCGCTGAGCCGCGCGCCGGCGGAAGTCCGCGCCCGCGAGGAGGCCCGCGCCCGTGCGCTGACCGAACAGGAACAGGAAGCCGCCGCCCAAGCCCGCATCGACCTCGAGCGCAAGACTGCCCAGGCGCTCACCATCCGCCTGCAGGCCGAATCCGAAATGCACGAAGCCGCGGCGCGTCGCGAGCATGCAGAGTCGGTCGCTGCTGCAGCCGCCCAGGCTCGCCGCGAATCCGAAGAACGCATCCGCCTTGCCACCGAGGCACGTATTCGCGTCGAGCGCGAACTGCAGGAAAAGGCGCTTGCGCGTATCGAGGCCGAGCATCACGCCGATATGCAGGCCCGCGCACGTGCAGCTGCGGAAGAGCGAGCAATTAAGGAGGCGCACGAGCGCGCCGCCGCCGAACAGAAAATCATCGAAGTAGCAAAGGCACGCGAAGAGGAAGAGCAGCGCGCCCGCCAGCTCGCCGAGAAGCGCGTGGAAATCGAACGCGCCGCGGCTCGCATGGCTGCCGAGCAGGCCGCCGCCGAACAGCAAGCATTTGCGCGCGCCGCCGAGCATGCCGAGCTCCAGCGGCAAACCGCGGAACTGGCGGCAGCCAGGGCGCGCGAAGCGATGGAAGCCGCCCGTGTCGAGCGCGAGCGTGCAGACGCGGAGCAGCAGGCGGTACTCGCACTACAGGAGAAGGTGCGAGCCGACGAAGCGGCCATCGTCGAGGCTCGATCCCGCGCGGAAGCCGAGAAGCAGCATGCCGGCCTGCTACGCGACCAGGAACAGGCTGAGCACGCCGCGCGCATCGCAAAGGAGCAGGAGTGCGAGGCCGTCAAGCTGTCCCTCGCCAAGGCGATCGAACGTGCCGATGCCCAGCGTGAGGCAGCACAGGCAGCGCTGCTCAAGGCACGCGAGGCGGTCGAACTTGCTCGTGTGGAAAAACAGCGCGCCAAGGATGAACAGCTCGCGCTGGAAGCCCTGCAGCAAAAGGTTCAACTCGAGCGCCAGCGCGCCGAGGCGGCAAAGAAGGTACTGAAGGCTTCGCAGGAGAAACTCGCCGCCGAGCAGGCCGCCCACGCTGAAGCCGAGGCACGCCTGCGCGCCGAAGAGGAGCAAACCGCCGCCTTGCGCGAACGCGAGGAAGCGGACCGCGCTCTGAGTGCAGCGCGTATGGCTGAAGCCACCGCTGAAAAGCATACAGCGGAACAGACCCGCGCCGCCGCCGAATTGCAGCGCAAGGCCGCGCAGGCAGCGCTGTTGAAGGCACGCGAGGCGACCGAACTTGCCCGCGTCCAGCGCGAGCGCGCCGAGGCAGAACAACGCGCCGCGCAGGCAGAGCAAGACCGCCGCCAGGCAGAAGAGGTCGCTCGTAACGAAGCGGAAGCCCGTGCCCGCGGCGAGGAGGGCTACACCGAAGTGCTGCGGGCCCGCCAGGAAAAAGAACTCGAAGAGCGCCGCGCCATCGAGGCCAAGACTGCAGCCGAAAAGCTGGCGCTGGAGCATGCAGAGAAGCGTGCAGAACTGGAGCGCCAGGCCGCCGAAGCGGCCGAGGCAAAGGCACGCGAGGCAGCGGAACTCGCAAAGACACAGCAGGAGCGTGCCGTTGCCGAACTGCAGGCGCTGGAAGCCATCCAGAGCAAGCGCGCTGCCGAAGAGGCCGCCCGCAACTACGCTGCCGAACGAGCCCGCGTGGAATCCGAGCTCGCCGAAACGACCCGCGCACGCGAGCAGGCCGAACAAGCCGCGCGCGACGCCACTGTCGCAAAACAGGCTGCGGAGACGCAGGAGCGTGAAGCGGCAGAGCAGCAAGCTGAACTCGCCCGCCGCGCAGCGGAAGCAGCCGAAGCAAAGGCTCGCGACGCGCTCGAACTGGCCCGCGTTGAACAGCAGCGTGCAGAGGCCGAGCAGCAAGCTTTGGAAGCAGTACAGCGACATCTCGCAGCTGAGCAGGCCTTGAAGGCCGAAGCCGAGGCACGCGCCCGTGCCGAGAGTGAACATGCGGAAACGATCAAGGCGCGCGAACAGGCCGAACAGCTCGCCCGCAAGGCCGTCGAAGCGCAACTGCTGGCGGAAAAGCAGCAGACGCAAAAGGCGGCCGAGCGCGCTGAACTCGAGCGCAAGGCCGCCCTGGTGGCGCTGAAGAAGGTCCGCGAAGCGGTCGAACTCGCCAAGGCCGAGCAGGCTCGCGTCGTCGCCGAGCAAAAGGCGCTCGCCGCCATCCAGGCCAAGCTGGAAGCCGAAAAGAAACTGCTTGGCGAAGCCGACGCGCGTGCCAAGGCGGAGCAGGAGCAGGCCGAAGCCCTGAGCGCGCGTGAACAGGCCGAGCGCAGCGCGCGCGAAGCCGCCGAGACGCTGTGCGAAGCGGAGAAGCAACTGCTTGCGAAAGCCGAAGAGCAGGCCGAGCTCCAGCGCAAGACGGCGGAAATCGCCATCGCCAAGGCACGCGAGGCGATCGAGCTGGCAACTGCCGAGCGCCAGCGTGCGAACGCCGAACAAAAAGCCTTCGCCGCGCTCCAGGAACAACTGCGCGCCGAACGCGAGCGGACCGCGGCCGCGGAAAAGGCGCTGGCCGCAAGCGAGATGAAGCTGGCCGCCGAAAAGCGTGCCTGCGAAGATGCCGAGGCTGTCGCCCGCATCGAGATCGAACTTGCCGAAATCACCCGCGCGCGCGAAGCGGCAGCACGTACCGCACGTATTGCCATCGAAGCAAGAGCTGTTGCTGAGAAACAGTTCCTCGAAAAGGCCGCAGAACAGGCGCAGTCGCAACGCCTCACTGCCGAGGCCGCCGAGGCGAAGGCACGGGAAGCCATCGAACTCGCCCGCCTCGAAAGCGGCCGCGCCAAGGCAGAGCAGGAAGCGCTGGCAGCCGTCCGGGAAAAGGTGCTCGCGGAAGAAATCGCCCATGCCGAAGCGGCAAAGCGCGCCGCAGCCGAACGCGAAGCGGCCGACCTCGCCAGCAAGCGCATGACCGCCGAAACGGAAGCACGCGCTGCGGAAGAGGCACGCGCCGCAGCCGAACGCCGCGCCCTGGAGGCCGCACGCCGCCAGAAGGAATATGCAACGTCCACCGCCGAGCAGGCGGACGCACTGCGCGAAAAGTGCGAGCGCGAACAGGCCGAAGCCGAGGCGCTTGCCACCGACCTGTTCGAGCGCATGAAGAGCAAGAGCGAATCCGTCGGACAATGGCGTGAACGTGCCCAGGCGGTGCTGGCCGATTCGCCGGTCCCGGCCGCCAAGTCGAGCGCGTTCCGGCGTCCGCTGGCCGCTTTCCTGGGCGGTGTGGCATTGGTCGCCGGCGTTGCCGTGGCAGCTACCTTTACCATGCAAGGCAGCCAGCCGGCATGGTCGTTCGCCCAGGCACCCGCTGCCGCACCCAAGGTTTCGACCGGCATCGTCGCGCCAGCGAAATTGCAAATGTCCTATCAGCTCAGCATGCCCGCCCAAGCCACCGCCGGCGAACAGTCCGTACAGTCCGGCAGCGACGGCGAGTGATGCACCTTTATCATGTCCGGCGGTCGGGCCTCTTGGTCAGGATCGCCGGCATCTCCAGCCAGTCTCCCGCCGGTTGCCCGATTGGTACGCGAGGTGTTCCAAAATGGCGTAATTGAGCCAGTGCGGTTAGAATGCACTGGTTTCAAAATGCGGCCGAGATGGCTCCCCTTACCTCTCCTGCATGCGCCTGGATGCCATGACGAAGAGGGCAATTGCCGCAAGATAATCCAATCACAACCCCATGACTGTTACCACGCGCCGCATGATCAAGCTTCGTTTGCGACTTGCACTGAACAAGACCGTTGCACTGTCCGGCCTCCTGGCTGCGCTATTTGCCCCGCCGGTATTCGCCGATGAATATGGAGACGTCACCAAGTTCATGCGCGCCGGCCAGTATACCGAGGCGCTGTCGCGTGCCGACGCGTTCCTGGCCAGGAACCCGCGCGACGCGCAGATGCGCTTTTTCAAGGGCGTGATTCTTACCGAGCAGAACAAGTCATCCGAAGCGATCGCAGTCTTCACCAAGCTGACCGAAGACTATCCGGGCCTGCCCGAGCCGTACAATAACCTTGCCGTGCTGTATGCGGCGGCTGGACAGTATGAAAAGGCTCGAACCGCGCTCGACTCGGCAATTCGCACTAATCCGAGCTATGCGACCGCCTACGAAAACCTGGGCGACGTGCATGCCAAGCTGGCAAGCCAGGCCTATGACAAGGCGCTGCAGCTTGACTCCGGCAATGCAGCCGCCAAGTCCAAGCTGACGCTGGTGCGCTCCTTGGTCGGCAACATGAACGGCGCCAGCGCGAAGGCCCCCGCACCGACACCGGCACCGACCGTGGTCGCGAAGGCGCCGGAACCCGCACCTGCTCCGGCGGCCAAACCGGCCCCGGCGCCTGTCGCGCCTCCGGCCGCGGCCCCGGTGCCTGCGGCCAAGCCTGCACCTGCACCAGCGCCTGCACCTGCTCCGCAGGTCGCGAAAGCAGATCCCAAACCTGAACCCGTCAAGCCAGAACCGAAGCGCGCACAGCAGGACGACGAGCGCGATGACGTGCTCAAGGCTGTCAACGGCTGGGCAAGGGCCTGGAGTTCGCAAGACGTGAAGTCTTACCTGAATTACTACGGCAGCGACTTCCAGGCTCCCAATGGACAGGCACGCAAGGCCTGGGAAGAAGACCGCCGCGCACGTATCGTCGGCAAGGGCAGCATCAGCGTCAAGGTCGAATCGCCGCAAGTCTCTATCAACGGCAATACCGCGACGGTGAAATTCCGCCAGGTGTACATTTCCGATCGCCTGACTGCCAATACCCGCAAGACCCTCGTTCTTGCCAAGCAGGGCGGCAGGTGGCAGATCAAGCAGGAGACCACGGGTAGCTGATGTTTCGCTTCCAATTCACAAACCGTTGTACAGGAGCGCGCTCCCAGCGTGCGCTGCTCCTGATGTTGTCCTGGCTGGTCGCAGCCGGCGTATCTGCCGCGCCTTCATTCGCCGCTTCGAAGAAGCAGGCCGCCAAGTCGCAGGCTCCGGTCCAGGCTGCTGCGCCGGTTGTCGAGGCAGGGGATCCCGAAGTCCTGCTGATCGAGGTCTACAAGGCGCTTGGCGCCAATAACCTGCGCAAGGCGATGGCGAAGGCCGATCAGCTGGTGGAGGATTTTCCGACCTTCCGTCTCGGCCACCTGATCCGCGGCGACCTGCTGCTGATGCAGACCCAGCCGATCAAGACGCTGGGCGCTGTCGACGGGCCCGAGGACAAGCTCAAGAACCTGCGCGAAGAGGCGATGGTGCGCCTGAAGTCGCTGCGCGAGCGTCCTGATGCGGACCTGGTTCCGCGCCTGGTACTCAAGCTGCGCGAGGATCAGAAGCACGTGCTCGTGGTCGATGCGCGTCGCTCGCGCCTGTATGTCTATGCCAACCGTGGCGGCCAGCTCAAGTTTGTTACCGACTACTACATCAGCCAGGGCAAGTACGGAGTCAACAAGCTCAAGGAAGGCGACCAGCGCACGCCTGTCGGCATCTACTACATCACCAGCCATCTCCCGGGCGCGCGCCTTCCGGATTTCTACGGCTCCGGCGCATTGCCGATCAACTATCCCAATGAGTGGGACAAGATCAACGGTCGCAGCGGGTCCGGGATCTGGCTGCACGGCACGCCATCGGACAGCTTCAGTCGTCCGCCGCTGTCATCCGACGGGTGCGTGGTGTTGACCAATCCTGATCTGCACAAGCTCGCGACCTCGGTGGAAATCGGCAAGACGCCGGTCGTGATTGCAGAAAGTGTCGACTTCGTCAACAAGACGAAATGGGAAAACGACCGTAACCTTGCGGCCCGGTTGGTCGATGGCTGGAAACGGGATGTCGAAAGCCTTAACGCGTCGCGCGTGGTGGACAATTATTCGCGCAAGTTCAAGTCCGAACGTGGCGAAGGGCTCGACACCTGGCTCAGCAAGCACCAGCAGTTCATGAGCGGCGTGAAGGGGCTGTCGATCACTCTGCGTGACATGACGCATTTCTTTTACCCGGGCCGTGAAGACATGATAGTCAGCACGTTCACGCAGGAGTCCCAGTTCGGAAAGAACAAGACCTCGATCCGCAAGCGCCAGTACTGGGCCAAGGAAGGTCAGCAGTGGAAGATCGTGTATGAACTGAACCTCTGATCTATCTGCACAGGTCATCGCAACGGCTGCCTTTGGGCAGCCGTTTTTATTTGCGGCGAGCAATCAACAGATGCAGGGAAATATTGCGGTCATGCAGCTCGTGCTTCTGCATGATTCGGATCAATCACTGATCGAATTAATCGCTGCGGCTGTGGGAGGAGGCAGAGTTGTCGATCTATCCTGTTGAACTTAGATCTACTGCCGACGGTCATTCATTTGCGCAGGCAACTGGATGCCCTGTGCTAGGTCGAAATGCAATGCCGAAATTGCGGGACGGACAATCCGGGTTTGGTCGGGGTTTGCGTCTCATGCCACCAGCCGCTTCATGCCGAGCGCGTGCATCAAGCACCGCGGCAGAGGAGGTGCGCATACGCCAGATATATCAATCCCGGTGACCGCTCTTATCTGCAATCCAGCGCCCGGACCCGGGCAGAACGATTCAGGAGGACGCGTTACTTGACCGGTTCTACTTCAGCGGGGCCGACCCAATCCGGTACCCAAACATACTCGAATACACAGCCATGGCAGGGGGAATCTGCACAGTGGCGCGCGCATGCGGAGCCGCACCCTCACGATTCCCATTCCGGCGTGCCGCATCAGCGTATCGAGCCACGCCTGGATGAGCCAGGCGTGGCTCGTCCGAATATCGGCTATGAGCAGCTTCACGGACTCGGGCCGGACTTCGGCGAGTACCGTCCGCCGGTTCGTTCGCGCTTGAGGCGCGTTACGACGATGCTCGCCGTGTTCGTCGTCGGTGCTGGCGTAGGGCTGGCTGCAGCGTGGTGGCTGCACCGTTCTGCACCCGCTCCGCAGGTCGCGGTAATGCCTGCGTCCCCGGCGCGCATGTCGTCTGCCGTTCCCGGCACCGACAGCAGGCGGCCATTGGCGGTCCGCGGAATCAGTCCCAGCGAACTCCCCTATGACGGAGCACCTCCGTCCCACGTTCCGGAGCCAACGCAACCGAGGCAGGCAGTGGTTTCGCCTCCTCCTTCTGAGACGCCGAACATGACGTCCGGTGGGGCTGGTAGTGTTGTGCAGTCGGATAGCGGCGGAGCGGAAAAGTCCGTTGCAAGTCCAGGCGAACGGCACACGTCGGCCGAGGAGTCTGCGGCGCTAGTGGTGTCAGGAAAGGCTGCGAAAGAGTCTGCGGCTGCCGAGGCGGACGATGCGCCGAAGTCGGTAAAGGGAAACAAGCAGTCGAGCACGAGCGTGGCCGGTGTCGCGCCCAAGCGCAAGAGCGTGCCGCGTCTCAGCGACCGGGAAATTGAGCGCATCCGCAAGCAGGTCGACGAGGAGCTAAAAAAAAAGTCTGAGCACGGCCGGGCACCAGGGGATCTCCGCAATGGGGCCAGCCTGACAAATCCGCGTGAGGGTGCCCGCAAGGTTACGGCGGCTTCCCAAGTCTCGCGTGAGGCTTTGATCCGCGCCACGCTTGCGCGATGCGAGCGCAATACAAACTTGTTCCGTCGTGAATTCTGCCGCTGGCAGGTCTGTAACGGCTCTTGGGGGCGGCACGGTTGCCCGTCGTACAAGCCGCATACGCCGAATTATTGAAGTCGCAACAGAACGCCGGTTCCGCAATGTTGGGACATTTTTCCGCTGGTCATTCCCCGCCCGCCAATCGCCGCTTTCCTTTCTTTTCACGCCTTTTCGGCCTCTAGCGGCCGAGTCCCATCGCTTCCACCGCCCATCTTCTTTCCTTCGTCGTCGGAAGCCTTTTGTCGTCATTCCTAATGTTTCACTTTAATAATATTTCTTTTGATACCTTAATTACGGAAGTACAATGTTTTTACAAAGTTTAAATATTGATGCATAGTTCCAACATTGTTCTCATTAAATATTTGCCATTGGGTAATTATGTAGTACGATGTTGTAACATTCTGTTAGAGGAATATCTATGAAGACTGCCATCCGCAAGATGGGTAACTCGCAGGGGGTCTTGATCCCCAAGCCGTTCCTGTTACAGACCGGTCTTGATATTGGCGAGGTCGAAATCGAGGTCGAAAACGACTCGATCGTGATCCGCAAGCCGAAACGGAGGTCGCGCGAAGGCTGGGCGCAGGCATGCCAGCGCCTCGCAGAAAAGGCGGCGGCGCAGGCGATTGCGTGGCCCCTGATTGCCAACGATGCAGATGCAGATATTTCATGGTGAAACGAGCAGAGGTGTGGCTGGTCGATTTCGACAAGCCAGTCGGCAGCGTGGCGCAGCAGCGGTGGCCGTGCGTGGTGGTGTCGCCCGAGGAAATGGACGAGTACCTCAACACACTGATCCTTGCTCCGATGAGCACGCGCGAACTGCCGGCGCCGTTCAGGATTCCCGTGCAGTTCCTGGGGAGGGAAGGACTGATCCTGCTGGATCAGATTTGTACGATGGAGAAGTCGCGGTTGATAAGAAGGCTCGGAGCCATCGAGGAGGAAACGATGGCCAAGGCTCTGGAAGTTCTACAGGAAGTTTTCGCTTACTAAGATAAGGACCGGCTCACATGGCTAACGACTATTTGGCAGAAATTCGCGACGTCAACCTCAGCTACCTGATGATCGCGCAGCAGATGATCCGGCACGACCGCGCAGAGGCCATTTTCCGCCTCGGCATCAGCGGCGAGATCGCCGACCTGCTGGCCGGCATGAGCAATGCGCAGGTGCTGAAGCTTGCAGGCTGCAATGTGATGCTGTCACGCTTCCGCTTCAATGACACCGAGATCCTCTCGACCCTGCTGCGTGACAAGGCAGGCGCCTCGACCGGACATGTGCACGCTTCGATCATCATGTCGTCGCAGGCGCCCGAAGCGATCCTGTAATACTGCCGGCAACGATATGCTCATCCCGATTCTCCATATCGCGATGTCCGCGGAGCGCGCAGGCCTTATGCTGCACCGGGCTGCATGCGCGGAGCGACGCGCGTTGACGGGGATGGGATAACATGCACGCGCTCGAACTGCGAGACAACGCGCTGCAATGGGAAACCGAGCGGCAGAACCGCATCCTGCAGAATGCGGCCGAGCAAAAGAAGAAGCAACAACGGCTCGAGACAGTCCAGCGCGAACAGGGGGCGGCAACGAGCGCCGAGCAGGCGCCTGCAATCCAGTTGAACGAATGGATCGACAAGGTCAACGCGATCCCGGACATACGCTCCGCACTGATTCCGCTCGACGACGAGGATGCCTGGAGCAAACCGTTTTCACTGGCCAAGGCCGACATGGAGCCTTGGCTTTCGTATTTCAAAGGATACCGGCAGTCCCGCCTGTTCCTGCATTCCTCGCCGCAGGTGGCCGATGCTGCCGACCAGGCGGCGCTTGAGGCCCGTGTCGACTATCCGGTGCGTGCGCTGCTCGAGCTCAAGCGTGCCGGCATGCGCCTGGTCACCGAGCCCCCGGTGCAGATCAATGGACAGGTGGAATATTTCGATACGGAAGGGGCGTTGAATTCCGGTCTCGACTCGTCGCAATTCAGGGCGCTGTTGAGAGGCGCGGTTCTCACGCACGACAAGCAGCTAAAACTGGCCGAGGAAAAAGGCCGCGAGATGGGTGATGCGCTGTATGACGCCTTGATGGGCGAGGGGCATGCCAATCTAATCAGGGCGTGGGAAAAGGTATTCGAGCGCAAGCCTTCGGTTGAAGAACTGCACCAGATGTTGACGTCGGGCCGCGTAAAGCCGGTCGTAGAGAAAAAATCCGTGACAAATGAATCCAGGCCGGCAGTGAGCGAAGCGGCTCGTTCGGTTCCGCCGGCAAGGCCGAATGCCGAGAAACGTCCTTCGCCGCCGAAGGAGCTTCCGGTGCTGGCTGAGCCTGCGGCGCCTGAGGCCGATGGCGATGACGAGCCAATCGTCACCTTGACTTCGCAAAAGACGCAGGGCGGCGACAAGCGGCCCCGCAAACTTTTCTGGACTGCCCTTCACGCCACCATCGCTTGCGCGGCGCTTGCTGCGTATATCCTCTGGTTCTGAACTTTTGATACCTGCCTGCGTTCGCTGGAATCCCGGCGATACGCGTGTGATGTCATGTCGACCTGCGATGAGGTGTCGGCGCGTTGCGAGAAGGAGGGGTGGAAATGAAAACGGCTCCCATCGCTGGGAGCCGTTTTGTTTTCTGGTAGGCCGTGCGGGACTCGAACCTGCGACCAACGGATTAAAAGTCCGCTGCTCTACCAACTGAGCTAACGACCCGAAAGACCAAGATTATAAGTACGTTTCATGCTGCCTGTCAAATCACTCACATCAATTTCTTGCAGATACCCGCTCAAGATCTGTGGGGAAATTGCTGTCGGCAGCATGTGCCCCGTTTACTTCAGGACAGCCAGCCTTTCTTTCGCTGTTTGCGCGGCCGGGGCTTCCGGGTATTGGGCGATTAGTGTGTCCAGCGTTTTCTTTGCTGCAGCCTTGTCCTTAAGCTCCATATAGCAGCTCGCGATGTTGAGCAGGGCATCGGGCGCCTTCGGGCTGTCCGGGTAATTCTTCACGACCACCTGCTGCGCGGTAATGGCGTTCTTGTAGTCGCGCTGGGCGTAGTAGGTGTTGCCGAGCCAATATTGCGCCGACGGCGCCAGGCCGGACTGCGGATAACGTCGCGTGAAGTCATAGAACGCGGCGCCCGCGTTCTTGTAGTCGCCGGCCTTGAAATAGGCGAGGGCAGCGTCATACGCCTTCTGCTCGCCCTGTTCCATCATGACTTCCTTGCCGTCGATCGTGACTTTCTGCGGCTCTAGCTTGCGCAGGCGGTTGTCGAGGTCAACGTAGAAATCCTTCTGGCGCTTCTGCGTATTCGCCAGTTCATTCGTCAGGATCTCGATCTGGCCACGCAGGCGCGCGATCTCCTGGCGCAGTTGTTCGTTCTGGTTGTTGAGGTCGATGTTGTTGCTCTTGTCCGCCTTGGCATTGATCTCGGACTGCATGTTGTTCAGGCGGGCGCGGATTTCGAGAATCGCTTTGCGCGCTTCCTCGTCCTCGAACAGGGCTGCCTGTGTGTGCAGGGGAGCCAAAGAAAATGCGGCCACGAAGGCCGCCGCAAGTGATGATTTGATGATGGTCTTGTTCATGTTCGCTCTTGAACGCTACGGAACCGGTTATCCGTTCCCGTGAAGGTTTCCCCTTCCCGCAAGGCGGGGAAGGGGGCGAGGGATGAGCTTTGGAGACCGCCACTCATCATTTGCGAGATTACTGATAAACGATGTCTGCGCGGCGGTTTTCTGCCCATGCAGCCTCGTCGCTGCCTTGTGCCTTCGGCTTTTCTTCGCCGAACGACACGGCTTCCATCTGCGCGTCGGACACGCCGAGCAGGGACATCGACTTGCGGACCGCTTCGGCACGCTTCTGGCCCAGTGCGAGGTTGTACTCGCGGCCGCCGCGTTCGTCGGTGTTGCCCTGGATGAGAATCTTGCGGCCCTTGTTGGCGGACAGGTACTTGGAATGCGCCTCGACTACCGGCTTGAACTCATCCTTGACGATGAAGCTGTCGAAGTCGAAGTAGACGCTGCGCTTTGCCAGGATGCCCTTCGGATCGTTCAACGGATCGGTGGAGCCGGTGGTGACCGGGGCAACGGTGCGTGCGTCAGCGGTGCTTGCCGGGGTGGCGGTGCGGTCTTCTACTTTGACGTTGTCATCCAGCTTTACCGACGAGCCGCAGGCAGTCAGGCCGAATGCGCCCGCGAGAATGAGGGCAAGAGTGGTGGTGTTACGCATTTCGTGGTTCTCCCAAGTAAAAAATTTCCCAAAACCCATATTATTTCATGAACGGGCCCCAAGTGGGCTCCCGGATGTCGCCTGCCTGGGTTGTCAGGCGATGTTTGACGCGGCCGTCCACGGAAACGACGGCCAATGCTTCACGCCCGCCGGCGACGGTCGCATACATGATGTACTTGCCGTTCGGCGAGAAACTGGGGGACTCGTCCTTGCTGGTATCGGACAGGCGCAGTTCCTGCCCGCTCTGCAGGTCAATGACGTACAGCTGGAAGCGCCCGTCGCGGCGGGAGATAAAGGCCAGGCTCTTGCCGTCCGGAGAGACGCGCGGGCTGATGTTGTAGCTGCCGTTGAAGGTGACGCGCTGCGCGTCGCCGCCATTGACGCTCATCCGGTAAATCTGCGGGCCGCCGCTACGGTCGCTGGTGAAGTAGATGAACTGGCCGTCCGCCGAGAATTGCGGCTCGGTTTCGATGCCGTTCGTGTTGGTCAGCTGGCGCAGGTTGCTGCCGTCCGCGTT
>Ga0196972_1000259_pt1 | contig 36243 bp, 28 predicted proteins | sample S1v_2013CmetaG_FD_148618 | JGI IMG/M metagenome (GOLD analysis project Ga0196972, IMG submission 148618) | Soil microbial communities from Anza Borrego desert, Southern California, United States - S1+v_20-13C | ecosystem: Environmental > Terrestrial > Soil > Desert | place: USA: California...
CCGTACGAGGCAATTACGTCCACCGGATGTTCGCCTTCGCGCACCCGCTCCACCGCCATCATCCGGATCGCTTCCAGCGTCTGATGATCGAATGTTCTTCCGTCTCGTTTCATGGACGGTTCGATCACTGATTTCCGAAGAATCTGGCAAATTTCTTTCTATCGCTCAGCATTTTGCCGCTTTCGACAAACTACCGCTAGACTTTCATCGGCAGTATCACCATTTCCAAACGCTTGAAATGCAAGCGCTGCTGGATGGCGAGTGCCGCCTGGTTGCGCAACAGGCGGGTGAACCAGTTGTCGTGTTCGAAGATCAGCTTGCTGGTGAAGAAGATCGAATTCGGATATTCCTTGTGGATCGCTTCGCACAGTTTCGTCACCTCCGCCACCACGTCGGTACCGAAACCGAGGTAGGCGGCCGACGCCATCTGGTGACTATGGCAGAAATCGACAAAGTACTTGAGCGTGTCATTTGCTTGTGACCGCATCTGCTCGATGGCACCCTCTCCGCCATAGGCATGCGCGTCGACCGTGCGCGCGTTCAAGAAGATAAAGTTCCTGAAATGCCTCGGAAACATGCGCTGCACCCAGAGCAAGGCGTGCAAGCCGCCGCCGCGTGAGGAGCCGACGATGAATACGGCCGTTTGCGCATCCGGGTCAGGTTCGATCGCACCGACATGCGAACCGAACGGCTGCTCGGCAAAAACTTGGTCCGCCTGCCGGATCGCGTTCCTGGTGCCGCGATAGTGATTGCGGATGCAAATGCAAAACACCGAAATCGCTCCAATGACAACCGCTGCAGCCCAGCCACCATCAGTAAATTTCTCCATGAGCAGCACCGCGAGAATGCTGAAGCAGATGATGAAGCCGAGCAGAGACAGGACCAAACGCCCCTTCCATGATTTTTGCTGTTTGCGGTGGAGCCACCAGTACAGGCACAAGCCGAACAGGGAAATGGCAAACGTCAGGAACACGGCAACCGAGTACAGCACGACCAGGAACTCGACGCTGCCGCCCGTCCAGAAAAGAATGGCAAGCGCGGCGACGCCCATGACTAGAATGCCGTTTTGCGTCACCAGCCGGGTCGACAGATAGCGAAATTTGTGCGGCACCCAGGAATCGGCGGCCATGTTGGACAGCACCGCGGGACCGCCCAGGAAACCGGTATTGGCGGCCGCAAATAACAGGCCGGCTTCGAATGTCAGCACGGCGGTCAGAACGAGCTTGTTTCCCCATTCGCCGCCGAAGCCGATATGGTCGATGATGGCCTTGAACGTCGTCGCGTTGAGCGTTTGTCCTTCGACCGGCTTTGCATCCCATAGCAGATACAGCAGGATGATGCCGCTGGCGGTAAAAGCCAGGGACAGCGCCATGTAGATCATGGTCATCTTGCCGGTATGCACGCGCGATTCGGCAAGCACATTGATATTGTTAGAGACCGCTTCCAGGCCGGTATATGTGCCGCCACCCTGCGAATACGCAAAGAGCAGCAGGCTGGTCACGCCGATCCAGCCGATATTGACAGACAGGTCCGAGGTCGCGTCAAGCGTATTGGGCACCAGGTCCGGCAGATGGGATGCATGCACAACAATGCCGTAGACAATTAACAGGAGGTGCGTGACGACGAATCCGAGAAAAATCGGAAGCAGGAAGCGGATTGCCTCTTTCATGCCGCGCAGATTGAGAATGATCAGGACACTGATCGCCAACGCTTCGGCAGGCAGTTTGTAATGGTGGAAGGTCAGCGGTAACAATGACGCAAGCGCTTCGACGCCGGCTGCTACCGAGATCGCAATCGTCAGCACGTAGTCGAGTATCAGCGCGCATCCCGCAACCAGGCCCATGTAGGGGCCGACCAGTCTGGTCGCCACCCGGTAGCCGCCTCCCCCGGTAGGGAACAGCTCGATGACCTGGTTATAAGCCAGCGCGATGATGAATACGGTGAGCGCTGTGGCAATCGCCATGTACAGGCCGAGACCGCTGTGCTCCCCCAAGGCGCGAAACGTGTGTTCCGGACCGTACGCGGAAGAGGACAGCCCGTCGGCTCCCAACCCGACCCATGCGAGAAACGCGACCAGAGCCAGCGAATGGCGCGTCTCGGCCTTCATTGGATCCAAAGCCTTGCCGAGAACGATCTCGCGGATCTTGGATATGTCGATGGATGCCAGATTGGAAATCATCGCAGGATTTGTTTGAGAATAGTCGGCACGAAAGCGGTCTGGAGGTCCATCACGCTTTGATTTTCGGGTTGCATTTGCGAGCAGGAAGGTCCGGTTCCATATCCGTAACCGAATCCCGTCATCCCAGCTTTCGTCGGGATGACGGGGACAGGTCACTGAAATGCCAACGTATCAGCCCGCAAGCCGGCTCACCCCAAAGTTCAAGGTGTGCCGGACGACTGGAGCCGGAACACATCACTCAGCCTTCCACTTCTCGAAAGGCTGGGTATGACGATTGGAAAACGAAGGAATCAAACAGGAGGATCGTACCGGCCATCGATTGCGGTCCAACCCGCATCGACATGCAGCACGGTCGCCGTGATGTAGCTGGCGGCATCGGAAACAAGGAAGACCAGTGGACCGGCCGTTTCGCTGACGTGCGCCCAACGCCGCAAGGCAGTGCGCGAAGCATATGCTTGATTCCAGCCCGGGTTGCTGGTGATCGGCGCCGTCAACGGGGTCTCGATAATGCCAGGGGCAATCGCGTTGACGCGAATGCCGTGCGGCGCGAGTTCCGTGGCCAGGCCTTTTGCCAGTTGTCCGATACCGGCTTTAGTAGCAGCGTAAATGCTTTGGCCGGGTTCAACCGAATAGGCTCGCATGGACGACATCAACACCATTGCGCCGCTTCCCTGGCTCTTCATCTTTTCGCCGACCGCGCGCGCGACCCTGAACGTTCCTTTCAGGTTGAGGTTGATGACGTCATCAAACTCGGCGTCAGTGTATGTGAGAAGCCGCTTTCGCAAGTTTCGGGCGGGCGTGACGATCAATGCATCGATGCGGCCGAAGCTCTCCCACACCTGATCCACCATGGCATTGACACTTTCGGTGCTGCGCACATCGACGCCAAGCGAAACAGCTGTTCCCCCTGAAGCCGTAATTTGAGCAGCCGTTTCTTCCGCCCCCTTGGTGTCGACGTCGGCGACAACGCAAGTCGCGCCGGCGGCAGCTACCCCAAGAGATCCGGATCGCCCGATTCCCGAGCCGCCACCTACGACAAGCACGACGCGCCCTTTCAGATCGAACATCGTCTTGTAATCAACCGCAAAATCCTGCGAACTCATTTACCCTCCTTACTAAAATTCTGCAATGCGATAAAAATGTCGCGCACACAATAGACGCACATCAGTAAAAACATGATTGGCATCACGCCATACCAATATGCCTTCGATATCTGAAACACTGGCGATGTCTCGCTTGCATCCATGGTCAGCCGCAAGCTCAGATAGGCCAGCACGGCCAGGAACAGCAGGTTCAGGAAGGCGACCAGGCATTCCAGAGTATTGCGCTTTGCGGACGAGGCGATGCTATTGAGCAGTGCATCGACAAGAAAGTGCGAGCGCTTGCGCCATACTGCGGCCGCGCCGATGAAGATCATCCAGGCAAACAACAGCTCGACGATCTCATCTGTCCACCCCAACGACGCCAATCCGACTAACCGGTTAAGGACCATGAAGCAGATGATGATCAGCAGCAGCACCAGGCATGCAGAACTGGCGACTTCCAGGAAGCCACCGATGGCTTTATCCATGTCTCGAAAAATTTTCATCACATCACCTGTTGCGGCAGCCAGGTTACCGTCGCCGGCACGAGCACGATCAAGACGAGCACTGCGAGAATCGCGATCAAGAAAGGCCGAAGTTCCTTCGCCAATTGAAAGATCGGCACTTTGGCTATCCCGGACATCGCATACAGGACCATTCCCACCGGCGGCGTCAGCATGCCAACCATCAGATTGAGCGTCATCACCACGCCGAAATGCAGTGGATCGATGCCGAGCTTGCCCAGGATAGGCATGAAAATCGGGATGGTCAGCAGCATGATTGCGATACCCTCCATGAAGCAGCCCAGCACGAGGAGGATCACGTTGATCAATGCCAGCGCAATCAGAGGTGAATCCGCCAGTCCTGTGAGCAGAGCAATGAGCGCCTCGGGCGTACGCAGGAAAATCAACACCCATCCGAACAGCCCGGCCGCGGCGACGATGAACATGACCTGCGCCGTTTGCCAGACGGTATCCAGAGCGATCTTTGGCAGTTCTACCCAATCGAGCTCGCGATAGATGAATTTCCCGAGGAAAAAGGCATAGACGCACGCCACGACGGAAGCTTCGGTCGGCGTGAAGAATCCGCCCAGGATGCCGCCCATCATGATGAGCGGCGTGATGATCGCTGCCACACCATCCAGCAAGGCTCGCAAGGTTTCAGCCAAAGAGGCGCGTTTCTCGCGGGGATAGTTGCGCCTCCTGGCGAGGATATAGACGACAAGCATCATGGCCAGACCCATGAGCACACCCGGCAGCACCCCGCCCAGAAACAGTGCGCCTACGGAAACACCTGTCATCGACCCGTAGATCACGAGCGGAATCGACGGCGGAATGACCGGCCCGATTGTCGCCGACGCGGCAGAAACGGCAGCCGCGAACCGCGGCTCATAGCCCGACTTGGTCATTGCCTTGACCTCGATGGAGCCCAGGCCCATGGCGTCTGCCAGAGCGGACCCGGACATCCCGGAAAACACCATCGACCCGAGAACGTTGACTTGCCCGAGCCCGCCGCGGAAATGCCCGACGAGGCTGTGTGCAAACCTGAAAATCCGCTCCGTGGTTCCTCCCGTGTTCATCAGGTTGCCGGCCAGGATGAAGAACGGAATGGCGAGCAATGTAAATGCGGTAGTACTCGCATACATGCGTTGCGCCAGGATGCCGATCGTGTCGAGCTCCCCGAGAAGGGCGAGGGCGCCAAGGCCCACGATCCCCATGGCGATCGCAACCGGAACGCCAAGGATCATCAGGGCAAAGAGCGCCACGAATATGATGAATGTGACCATTTTCGATCGTGCCCTTAGTTAGGACGCTCGCTCTTGACCATCTGCAGGAACTTTTCGACGTTCTCTGCTCCGGCATAAGCCCGAATCCGCTGGTATGCAGGCTCCATCAGAGCACGGAAGGCTGCCGGATTGGGTTGCGTCACCTGCACGCCCGCGGCTTTTGCGCGTTCGATCAGCTTCTCTTCTTCGGCCGCGATCGCTTTGCGCATGGCCCATCCTGCGTCTTTGCTTTCCTCGCGAAGAATCGCTTGCTGCTCCGGCGTCAGTTTCGCCCATGTTTTTGCGCTGATGACATGGACCATCGAGTTGTATGCATGACGGGTCAGCGCCAAGTTCTTCTGCACTTCATAGAACTTGTTGTGCATGATGACTGCGATCGGATTCTCCTGGCCGTCAACCACCTTTTGCGACAGCGCCATGTAGAGCTCGGGGAGTGCGATCTTGGTAGCATTGGCGCCCAGTGCTTCCATCGCGGATTCCAGTTGCACCTCGGGCGGAACGCGAAGCTTCAATCCCTTCACATCGTCAGGAGAGTTGATGGGACGTTTGCTGTTCGTGATTTGCCGGAATCCGTACTCCCAGTTCGAGAGAATGATGAATCCCTCTTTTTCCGCAAGCGGCGCCAGCCAATTCATTGCCGGTCCGTCCATCACGCGATGCGCGTGCACGATATTCTCGAAAACAAACGGCAGCATGACGACCGCGAAGGCCTTTTGGTACTTGTCCAGCGCGCCCTGGGTCGGAAGTCCCATGTCGATGGCACCCAGCTTGACCTGCTGCAATTGCTCCGGAGGCGAGCCGAGTGCATTGGCGGGATAGACCGAGACTTTGACTTGTCCCTTCGTGCGCTCTTCAACATTTTTTGCAAAGCGCTGCGCCGCAGCGTTGGCCGGATGATCCGCCTCTGCATAATGTGCAAACTTCAATGTGATTTGCGCATAAGCGCTGCTGCAGAGTGCGAGTCCAAGAACGAATCCGCCAAATGTTTTTCCGAATATCGATTTCATGGTGTTGTCTCCTTCATTTCTTCTTGAGGTTGGGCCGGCGATTGTTAAAGCGGTGAAAATGCGACCGACCTCAATATCTTGTTTTCCTGATGCTGCACGTTTCCGGCAGCGGCACTTTTCGCTCTGTAGGCGATCCACTCCGGATCCGCTTCAAGCGCGGCCCGGCGCTTTTCCCTGTCTGCCAGGCTCTCGTAGCCCCATAGGTGAACCACCTGGTTTTGCGTTCCGATTTCGGTCACGAAATACCCAACGGGTTCGCCCTGATGACGGCGCTGAACGGGCAGGCCTTCCCGCTCATACAGTTCAAGAAACGCCCTAAGCCGGCCTGGCACCATCGTGTAAGTTCTCAAATCAATGATCATGCGTTCTCCATTTCTCGGTTTTAATCTGCACTTGCACCTGATTGCTGTACGATCGCACCCCAGCGTTCAATTTCACTGATCACATAGGGTTGAAACTCCGCGTGCGTGTTGCCGACCGGCTCGCTTCCCAATTCTTTCAAGCGTGCCTGGACCTGCGGATGCGCGACCGCCTTGGCAATATCGCTGCTCAGCTTGTTGATGATTTGTTTGGGCGTATCTTTCCGAGCGAACAGCCCGAACCAGGACTTCAGCTCAATGTCCTTGAAGCCCGATTCCTTAAATGTCGGGACATCGGGCTGTTGGGCGTTCCTGGAATCTCCGGTCACTGCAAGCGCCCGCAGTTTTCCAGCCTTCACCTGCCCCATCACCTCGGGCAGGTTCGCGAACATCACCTGGATCTGCCCGCCGACCAGGTCCGTAATGGCCGGCGCGCCGCCCTTGTAAGCCACATGGACCATTTGTGCATTGGACGAAGTATTGAACAGCTCGCCTGCAAGATGCGCCGCCGTACCGACGCCGCCTGAACCGAAATTGAGCTTTCCGGGATGCGCACTTGCATGCGCCGAAAGCTGCTTGGGTGAATTGGCGGGAACGCTCGGATGCACGACCAGCATGAGCGGCACCTCCGCGATTTTCGATAGAGCGGCGAAGTCCTTGCCCAGGCTGTAGTTGAGCTTCTTGTACAAGGTTGCATTGATGGCATGGCTTGAGGTTGCCATCAACAATGTGTAGCCATCCGCATTCGATTTGGCCGCCGCCGCTGCGCCGATGTTTCCGTTACCGCCGGCGCGATTGTCGACGATCACCGGCTGCCCCCATTGCTCGGAAAGCTTTTGCGCCACCGTCCTGGCAATGACGTCCGTCGCGCCGCCCGGCGCAAACGGGACGATCAGGTTGACCGTCCTCGATGGGAAATTTTCGGGTTTTTCCTGGGCTGTTGCGCCGGCGGCCGTCAAGGTACCGATGGCGGCGATCGCCATGTACATGAATGTCTTCATTTTGTCGTCTCCCTCGTTTGTAGGTCTCTGTTCAGCTCTTCGTGTAAGCCGTTTTTATTGTTGTATAGAAGTCACGTGCATAAGCGCCCTGCTCCTTCGGCCCCCAACCGGATGCCTTCTTTCCGCCGAAGGGAACATGGAAATCGACGCCTGCGGTTGGCACGTTCACCATCACCATGCCGGCCTGCGCATTGCGCTTGAAATGGGTTGCGTGTTTCAGAGACTGCGTGACGATGCCCGCAGTAAGACCAAACATCATTTGATTGGCAAGCTGAAGTGCTTCGTCGTAGTCCTTGACAACAAGGATGCTTGCAATCGGTCCGAAAACTTCTTCCTTGTTGATCGTCATGTGAGGAAGGGTTTCGTCGACGATCGCCGGGAGGAAGTAAAACCCTTCCTCTGCCCGTTGAACGCGCGTCCCACCCACCAGGAGCTTCCCGCCTTCTGCCTGGGCGATATCCACATAGCGCAGATCTTTCTGCAACTGCCGGTCGTCGACCACCGGCCCGATCTGTGTACCGTCGGACAAGGCATTTCCGACTTGGAGAGCGGCGGCTCTTTGCACCAGCTCTTTTTTGAACTCCGCATAGATGCCTTCGGTGACGATGAACTGGCTGGACGCGGTGCAGCGTTGGCCTGTCGAGAAGAACGCACCGTCGATCGCGCAGTCGATCGCCGTCGGCAGATGCGCGTCATCCAGAACGACAAGCGGATTCTTGCCGCCCATTTCAAGCTGGATCTTTTTCAGAGAGAGTGCCGCAGCGGAGGCAATCTGCAGGCCGACGGGGGTCGATCCAGTGAAGGTGATCGCATCCACCTCCTTCGATTCAAGCAGCGCGGGACCGATCTTGGCGCCCTCTCCCATGAGGAGATTGATCGCACCGCGAGGGAATCCGGCACGCGAAATGATTTCGGTCAGTTCCCACGCACAGCCGGGCGTAAGTTCCGCTGGCTTGAAGATGACAGAGTTTCCAAACGCAAGCGCCGGGGCAATTTTCCATGCCGGAATGGCAATGGGGAAATTCCATGGCGTGATGATGGCAACGACGCCCACCGGTTCACGGATGATGTCGATGCCGATGTCGGGGCGTACGGAGTCCAGAAGTTCGCCCGTGCAGCGCAATGCTTCTCCAGAAAAGAATAGGAATATCCAGCCCGCCCGCTCGACTTCCATGATCGCTTCGCGGATGGTTTTACCTTCCTCCCGCGCCAGCAAGCGGCCCAGCTCCTGTTTCCTTTCAATGATTTCGTTGCCGATTTGGAGCAATGCAGTAGCCCGTTTCTGGATGGGCATGGCGCGCATCGCACTCTTGGCTGCACTTGCGCTTGCGATGGCATTCGCCACCATGCTCGCATCGGCATCGCTGTAGATCCCGATCAAATCCGACATATCGGAAGGATTGATGTTTTGCCGGATCGCGTTTCCGGCTACCCATTCGCCATGGATATAGCATTCATGGATGCGGCTCATCGCACGGCCTTTTCTTCGGAATCCGCACGCTCTGCCAAGGCGGTCTTTCTGAGACCGGTCAAGGTGGCGCGCGGAGAGAGAATTTCGGGATCCATCTTCACCTCGATCAGGAACGGGCTTGATGTAGAGGCGGATGTGCGCAGCGCATGCTCGAGCATGGGAGCGAATTCACTCGACTCGCTGATCCTTTCGGCTTCGATCCCGAACGACTTCCCATACATCACGAAATCCGGGTTATTCAAATCCGTGCCGACAACTCGGCCGGGATAACTCCGCTCCTGGTGCATCCGTATCGTTCCGTACATCCCGTTGTTGAAGACGATGAATACGATGGCCAGGCGATTGCGCACGGCGGTGGCCAGCTCTTGCGACGTCATGAGAAAGCAGCCGTCGCCGGCCAGGCAGATGACCTGGCGGGATGGGTTGCACAGCTTTGCCGCGATGGCGGCGGGAATGCCGTATCCCATTGCACCGCTTGTCGGCGCGAGCTGTGACTTCGGATGAGAAAACTGGTGATATCGATGCGCCCATGCGGAGTAGTTCCCCGCGCCATTGGTGATGATCGCGTCAGGATTCAGGACGCCTTTCATCGAGCGAATAGCGAGCGCCGGGTCGAAGCGCGTCTCCCTCGCCGGCGGCTCGATGTATTTCATGTAGTTGCCGCGCGCCGTATCGAGCCATTCTCTCCATCCGCTGGAGTCCACTTCGGGCAGACGGGCTGCCATGGCTGCGAACGCATCGGGCGACGCATTGATCCTGACGTCCGGCTGGTAGACGCGACCCAACTCTTCCGGCGCGGACAGGACATGCACCAGCTTCTGTTGCGGACACGGAATCTCCAGAAGTGTGTAGCCGCTTGTTGCCATTTCCCCAAGGCGGGCGCCTACCGCAATCAGCAGGTCCGCGTTGCGAATGGTTTCTGCCAACACGGGATTGATGCCGATACCGACATCGCCGACATAGTGCGGATGAAGATTATCGAACAGGTCCTGTCTTCTGAATGAACATGCGACCGGCAATGCCTGACGCGTCGCGAACTTGGAAATGTCGCGCGATCCTGCTTGCGTCCAGCCCGAACCGCCAAGAATCATGAGCGGGCGCTTTGCACTTTTCAACTGCGCACTTAATTGCTCCATCGCGTGCGGATCAGGGTAGGCTTGCGCGACTTCCACCGCGCGTACCGGTTTGGGAAAACACGAGTCCGTCAGCATGTCTTCGGGGAGCGCGATCACAACCGGTCCGGGGCGCCCCGACAATGCGACGCTGAATGCCCTGGAAACGTATTCGCCGATTCGGGAAACGTCGTCGATCTGCGTGACCCATTTCGCGAATTCGCCGAACATCCGGCGATAGTCGATTTCTTGAAATGCCTCGCGCTCGCACATGTCACGACCGACCTGGCCGATGAACAGGATCATCGGCGTGGAGTCTTGATAGGCGGTATGGACAGCGATGCTGGCGTTCGTGGCGCCGGGGCCGCGCGTCACCATGCAGATGCCGGGTTTTCCGGTCAGCTTGCCATACGCTTCGGCCATGAAACCGGCCCCGCCTTCATGCCGGCAGGTGATGAGCCGGATATCCTGTTGCCGGTCGTAGAGCGCGTCGAGAACTTCCAGGTAGCTTTCACCTGGGACGCAAAAAACGGTGTCGACGCTCTGTACGCGCAAGGCGTCGACTAGAATCTGTCCGCCTGTTTTTAATGTTGGGGTTGCATTCATCGTTCCTGGCTTTCCACATCAATTACGTTGTTGAAGCTAGGTTATGCGCTTCGGCGATGAAGGCGTTAGGATTTATTGCCGTTTCTTTTGCACTTTCTTGCATCGCCGTGACGCGATGCACAAGAAAAGCGACGCCGGCCGGCTTCTCTTGACGCAAAAGCCGGACTGCAGTTAAGTTGGGAAAAAACGAGATTACAGAGAGGCATAGTCATGACCGATATCGAAGACTTACCGAATTTTCAGATTTCCGAGTTCGGTGGTGCCAAGGGTTCATTTCTCTTTGACTTTGCTCCGCTTCAAAGCAGTAGCGAGATTCCTCGGCCGTTTTTGCATCGGCACGGCTATTACCATATTCTCTGGATGACGAATGCGTGCGGCAAGCACATCATTGATTTCGAAACCTTCGACATCAATCAACACTCGGTCTTTTTCCTGTCGCCAGGACAGGTCCATGCCTGGTCTTCTTCCGTGCAAGCGTCAGGTTTTGTGATCAATTTCAGCGCCGAGTTCTTCCTGCAGATGTTCCCCAAGATGGAAGAGCTTGCCGAGTTCCCTTTTTTCCACATCACGAACTCAGATCCGGTCTTGTACCTGTCGTCCCAGCAGCATGCGGAGCTGTTTCCGTTGCTGCAGCAGATCGAGGCCGAGTTCAATGATTCGCTGCTGGGGCGATACGACGTCGTGCGTTCTTATCTGCTGATTCTGTTGACGAAACTGCGCAGGCTTCACAAGCCAAGGCAGACGGATCTGGCGCTGCCGAAAAGTTACAGCCTCACCAAACGCTTCAAATTATTGATCGAGCAACGATTCCTGGAGTTCGGGTCGGCTCAGGAATATGCTGCCCTGCTTCTTGTGACGGAGCGCCGATTGAATGAAGCAGTAAAGAGCACGACCGGCAGGACCGCGACCCAGCTCATCCATGACCGGATCATGCTGGAAGCCAAACGCTTGCTTGCTCAGACCGATATGGGGACATCGGAGATCGCGTATCGGCTCAATTTTGAAGACCCTGCCTATTTCTGCCGCTTCTTCAAAAAACAGATTTCGCTGACGCCCGGTGAATTCCGCAAGAAGTTCGCCACGCCGTTTCAGTAGGGAGCCGGCTATCGTCAAACGCGCGCGCTGCCGGCATTCTATGCGCGCCATGGTGTTCAACGCCGACATTGTCGGCAGCATCGAGTCACATTACTGCAAACGCAACTCTCGCGGAAAGACGGTATCTCTTTCCGAAAAAAGATGAGTGAATGATAGTGTATCCAGGATGGCGATTCACTATAGGGATACGCGACGCGGCCGGGCCGCCAGTGTCGACACCACTGCCGCGTAGCTCTTCCATAAAAGCCCGCATCGTCAGTTGCTGGGCAATGGTGTCTTTGGTGTACCACTCGCCGCGTGGATTGAGCGGTAATCCGCCCTTTTCCAGCACCAGGGAGGCCAAGGGAATGTCGCCGGTCACGACGATGTCGCCGGGGCTGACGCGCTCAACGATTTCGGCGTCGGCCGCATCCGCGCCAACCGGGACCTGGAGCGCGCGGGTGAAGCGCGAGCCCGGTACACGGATCAACCGGTTGGCAACCAGCGTGACGTTGAGCTGCAGGCGTTCAGCCACCCGAAACAGGATGTCTTTAATGACGGCGGGACAGGCGTCGGCGTCGACCCAGATGTGCATGACAAATTGGATGAGATCAGCAGGATGACGCATTGTAACTGCAAGCTGTCTGGTAGATGCGTACCACGAACTGCCAGTCCGAGTCGCTTGGCGCCACTATGTCGTTCAAGCTCTGTGGCCGGTTGCTGATTACCTGGGCGGCAGCTTTTGGCCGCCTTGTGCCTGCATGCGGGTCTTCAACACCGGCAGCTATTGATTGTCTACCGGACGGTCACCAGGAAGACCTAAGATGGAGTAGACGACCCGAAGCCGTCGTTCAACTGCCATTGCGGATCATTGTATCCAGCGCTCAATCAGAAATTCTTGTACTTTCGCGGGTTTGCTGTCTGACCAAGGCGCTTTTCGATTAGCGCCAGCATCGCTTGAGCCGCGACTGACAACGACTGGTCCTTGCGTCGCACAATGAAGATCGGACGAACAAGTCTTTCCGCTTGTAGTGGTATTGCGACAAGATCCAGCTGTCGGAACTGAAACAGCGTCAGCCCGGGTACGATGCTGATCCCCAAACCCTGCTTTACCAGTCCGGCGACCGTTGCAAGATGTTCGACTTCGAACCCGGAGTGAATCACTTGCACTTCTCCGAGCAAGATCTCGACATGCTGACGCACGCTTGAGGACTTCGCCAGATGTATGACTTCGTGGCCCGCCAAGTCCGCAACGTGTAGAACCTGTTTTTTCGCCAGAGGATGATCCTGGGGACACACTACATAAAATGGATCGCTGCACAGCGTGTGTGCCTCGAACTCCAGAAAGTCCGGCCCCGGAGCCGTCAGTGCCAGGTCGGCCTTCCCTTGTCGCAGAAGGAACAGGCATTGGTCAGACAGCGCGTCATGCAGGCTGACTTTGACGCCGGGATATAGGCGCTTGTACTCAGCGATTACTCCGGGAAGGCCGTTGGCAGCGAGAGATGGCAACGCCGCGATAGCTACCCTGCCTCGACGCAGCGCGACGTATTCAGACATATCGTCGAAGGCGGCTTCAATCTCGCCGATGAGCGCAGCGGCTGCCTGGGCAAAGAGCTCGCCCTCGGGGGTAAGCGTTACCTTGCGCGTGTCCCGCTCGAACAGCCTCGCCCCGACTATGCCTTCCAGCTTTTTAATCATTACGCTCAGTGCCGACTGAGACGTATGACACCGTTCTGCGGCCCGCGTAAAGTGCTTGAGCTCCGCAAGGGCGACAAATGCGTGGAGTAGGCGGGTCGAGATGTTCGGGGACACGATTAATACCAAAAACCGATCAATTAATCGGAAAGTTTCATTTTACTTCATCAATCTCCGCGCTCACAATCGACACAACATTCAATATTTGGCAGGCGGCAGTTGCCTGCAAACAGCAGGATTTCAATGAGACACGTCAGAATCGGAGCAGGAGCAGGCTATTCCGGGGATCGGATCGAGCCGGCAGTAGAGCTTGCCGAAAAGGGAGACCTCGACTACCTGATCTTCGAGTGTCTGGCAGAGAGAACAATTGCACTTGCCCAACGCGCGAGACGGACTGACCCGAACGCAGGTTATGACCCCCTCCTCGAAGACAGAATGCGCGCGGTTCTACCTGCCTGCCGAAAGCGAGGCGTACGCATCATCACCAACATGGGCGCAGCCAATCCCATAGCGGGAGCGGCGAAGGTGCGCGACGTCGCGCGGTCGTTGAACATCCACGGACTGAAGGTGGCAGCGGTCGTGGGGGACGATGCGCTGGATATTGTGCGCGATGGCAACTACCTGGACGATACAGGGCAACCCGTTGCGCGATTCGGTGACCGACTGCTTTCGGCGAATGCTTATATCGGCGCGCAGCCGATAGTTGATGCATTGGCACAAGGCGCGGACGTCGTCATCACCGGTCGCGCTGCTGACCCCGCGTTGGTGCTCGGGCCGCTCATCCATTCGTTCGGCTGGGCAATGGATGACTGGCACCGCCTCGGTCAGGGCACGTTGGCCGGACATCTTCTCGAATGCGCGGGCCAGATTACCGGCGGGTATTTCGCGGATCCCGGTTACAAGGACATTCCCGGACTGGCTCGTCTCGGATTTCCAATTGGAGAAGTGGACGAGGAAGGCACGACCATTATCTCCAAGGTCTCGGGTAGTGGCGGGCAGGTCACCGTGGCCACCTGCAAAGAGCAGATGCTCTACGAAATACACGACCCCGCTTCATACATGACACCGGATGTGATTGCGGATTTCTCCGGCGTCAGTATCGAACAGCTCGCGGACGACCGTGTGCGCATCAGCGGCGCCACAGGACGTGCGAGGCCGGAGGCTCTGAAAGTATCAATAGGCTACGTTGACAGCTACATTGGGGAGGGCCAGATTTCGTACGCCGGGCCAGGCGCGGTGGCCAGGGCGCGCTTGGCGCTCGAGATCGTCGAGGAGCGGTTGAAACTCACCGGTGTACAAGCCAGCGAGGTGCGCTACGACATCCTGGGCGTGAACTCCATGCATGGCGAAAAGCTTTCCGCGAACGGATTCGACCCCTACGAGGTACGCATCCGGGTCGCAGGGCGAACGGCGTCGCTCAAGGAGGCGACGCGCATTGCAAACGAGGTGGAGAGCTTATACACCTGCGGTCCTGCAGGCGGAGGCGGAGCAACCAAGTCGGCGAAGGATATCGTCGCCGTCGTTTCCGTGCTGCTGCCGCGGGACCAGGTACGCCCGACTGTCCATCTCGAGGAGGCGTGAGATGCTGCTCAGAGAGATCGCCCACGCCCGGGCGGGAGACAAAGGCAATATTTCAAATATCTCGGTCATCGCCTATGACCCGAAAGACTTTCCGCTGCTCGAGAAGTATGTCACCGCTGAGCGCGTCAAGGACCATCTGTCCGGGATCGTGCAAGGCGACGTAGAGCGCTTTGTGCTGCCGTCGATCGGTGCGCTCAACTTCGTCCTGCGAGACGCGCTTGCGGGTGGCGTGACACGCTCGCTGGCGTTGGACGCACACGGCAAGACTCTCAGTTTCGCCATTCTCAGCCTGGATATTCCGGTTACCCAGCTATCTGCCGCACTCAGGGCAAACTCGAACTGACATTCAATTTTCAATAAACAAAGGAGACAAGCATGAAGCTCATCAAGCGCCCCTATCTCGCTCTCTCGGCCCTATGCCTTGCGGTGATCGCAGGTCCCGCGGCGGCAGAGTTCCCGGAGAAGCCAATTCGACTGGTCGTGCCTTTCGCCTCAGGCACTGCCACGGACCAGCTCGCCCGCGCCTTGGGTCAGGCGATCACTCAGGAGGTCAAGCATCAGGTCATCGTCGACAACAAGCCGGGCGGTAACGGATTCATCGGCGCCAATGAAGCGGCGCGTTCTGCGCCGGACGGCTACACGGTCTTCATCACTACCAACACGACGCACGCGGCAGCAGAGCACCTTTTCAAGAAGCTTCCCTACGACCCGGTCAAGGACTTTACTCCCATCACCGGCTTGGGCAAGGGCGGTCAGATCATGGTGGTGAATACACAATTCCCGGTGAAGAACGTTGGCGAGTTGATCGCCATGGCAAAAAAGGAGCCGGGCAAGATCACGTTCGGCAGCGGCAGCTCATCCAGCCGTATAGCAGGCGAACTCTTCCAGCAGCTTGCAGACGTGAAGCTCCTGCACGTTCCGTACAAGAGCAACACCTTTGCAGTAACCGACCTGCTCGGCGGGCAGATCGACATGATGATTACCGATACCTCGACCGGTTTGCCGCATGTTAAAAGCGGTAAGCTGCGCCCGCTCGGCTATTCGGCCAAAACACGCTCCCCGCTCGCCCCAGAGGTTCCCACGATCGAGGAGGCCGGCGTGAAAGGCTATGACATCGGCTACTGGTTTGCCGCTTACGCACCGGCAAAGACACCACAACCTATCGTCACCCGACTCAATGAACTGTTGACGAAGGCAGCAAAAAGTCCGGCGGCGAAATCTGCCTTTTACGCACAAAGCGGCGTGGAAGTCTTCGTCACCACGCCGGAAGAACTCGCCCGATTCCAGACTGATGAAACCAAGAAGTGGGGCGACATCATCCGCAAGGCAGGCATAGAGAAAGAATAAGGCTCTCGACAACGGACCGGCAACGGTCCGTTGTCGCGCGCTCCGGGCGACTCAAAGCAACCGTTCATGGCCAGCAGAAAGGACGCTCAATGAGCGTCAACCGCGTCGGGCCGCTTCGATCGCAGCGATGTCGATCTTTCCCATCTGCATTATCGTCTCTACCCACTGCCACCATCCGGAACGGGTCGGTTATGCCGCCTTATCACCCACTTCCCGTATTCATGGGATGTCGTCGTTCAGATTGCATTGATCCACGCTCCAGACACCGACATCCCTCCGGCGCCAGATGCACCAACCTGACATACCCATGTCACCCAGGTCGCATTGGCTGACTCAACTTCATGTCGAAAAGCAGGTGCATCTCAATTTACGCACTGCACTACTCGAGAACCTGCGCCGGAACGGGCATTCCTGTTCACCGCCGGACTTTTGATAGTCCACAAACTCGCTTATGAGATTCGCCTTTAAGTTAGTCGCGATGGGCATCCGCTCCATCAGCAGGAACGCCGGGCGAATAGAAGGAGCGGTCAATGACGATGACCCCATTGACGACGGATGACATCTACGTCCTGAACTTCTGTGCGAAATACCTCGCCCGAAGCCGCGGCGGAAATTCGGAAGCGTGGCGATTCCCTCTGATCGACAGTTACAGCGAGAAACCCGGCGAGCCGGCAAGCGTGGAGTTGAATGCCGTCACGTTTGTCTTCGACGGGCGCGGCCGTGGAATCGGGAATGTGTCTGTCATAGGCACCTTTTCCTCGGTCCAGGAGCCTGTTCCGCTCAAGCCTGTAAAGTTCCTTGACGAGGACACCGGCTTCTTCGCGGCAACGATGGCGGTGCCGACCAAACGTCTCTATCGATACCGGTTCCTGGTCGATGGGCAGAGCGAGTTGGACGCGATCAATCCGCAGCGGCAGCGACAGGACGACGGCGTGATGTGGTCGCAGTTCTTTACCCACTATTACGCCCAGCCGATTACCTTGCAATCGTGGGAGCGCGCGCTGTTGGCGCGCCTGGTGACGCATGTCCTGCCGTTCAGAACGAAGGAAGGCGAAAATTTCCTGAAACGCCACGTGCACTCCATCGAGGAGGATGCCAGGGATCGCCTCGTGCCGTATGCCTACCGGCTGGACGTGTCGGTTGGCGTGGTCAATTTCATCGATGCGCTTCTTGCCCGGGAAGAGTCGTTCCGTCTGCCGGATTACCGCATTTGCCTGCGCCAGATCGACCGTATTCTCCGCGCAAGGGCACCCGAGGTCGCGCCGGCGATGGCGGGCGCCGACATGTACCGGGAACTGTATGAGCAGATGGGAAGCAGCGGCGATTCCGGCGGGCCGCCGGTCCCGGGCTGGAACTACAAGGAATATGAAAGCCCTTCCTACTTCCTGAAGATCCTGCGCCGCCACACGCTGACGGGCGCTTTTGCGCACCCGAAGTATGGCGGGAACGCAGGCGCTTCCGCGTGGGCCTATCTCGAAGAGCGCTTTCGCACGCCGCAAGGCGGCACGTTGTTCGACTGGCGCCGCGCCATCGAGCGGCCGTGGGGATCGAGCCAGGAGTATCTCGGCTAGCGCGTGTGATGAACCGGATTGGGGGTCGTGATGGTGGAGCGTGAGTTTGACGTCGTTATCGTGGGAAGCGGCGCGGGCGGTTCACCCGTCGCCGACACACTGGTCCGCGCTGGAAAACGCGTCCTCATACTGGAGAAGGGGCCGCTGCTGTACACCCAGGCGCAATCGCCGCGCGGACTGAGTGACTTCAAACGCGACGAATTGTTTTCCACCGGCGCCGAGAAGCGCCTTGCATTTCCTGACGCGGCCAATAATGGCGAGTCGTACTTCTCCAGCCATGTCGAGCCGGACCTGAACGACGAACCGCATGTGTACATGGTGGAGCCCGGACGTGACCATGTCACGATCGAGGGATACACAGCGCAGGTCGTCGGCGGCGGCACGCAGCTCTATGGTGCGGTGTCGCTGCGCTTTTCGGAACTCGATTTCCGGCTCGGCTCCTTCAATTCTTCCCGCACCGACCTCAAGGACGACCCCAACGGCGACGTACGCCGCGAGAGCCGCGACTGGCCGATTTCCTATGCAGACCTCGAACCCTATTACGCGCAGGCTGAAGAGTTCATCGGCATCAACGGCCAGCATGACAACCAGCTGAAGCCCTTCAGCCGCCAGACATACCAGCAACCGATCAATCCCAATCCGATCAGCACTTTCGCCAAGGCCGGGATGGACCGGCTCGGCACGCGGCTGAAAAATGCGGACGTCGTCGTGAAGCCCTACAGGACGCCGCTCGCCGTGATCACCGAGGATCACCCGCGCAGCGGCCGCAAGAAAGGCGATCCGGCCACGTCGTACGTCAATCGCTACGGAGACCCGCTGGGACTCAAGTCGAGCACTTGGGTGTCGCTGCTGCATCCGTTGACCGCGCTGCAAAATTTCGAACTGCGGCCGAACTGCAACGTCACTCATCTCGAAGCAGGCAACGATGGCGGCGGCCGCAAGGTCACGCGGGTGAATTACGTCAAGCCGAACGGCGAAGCCGACTGGGTGCGCGGGAAAGTCGTCGTGCTCGCCTGTTCCGCCATCGAGACCGTCCGCTTGCTGCTGCTGTCGGCCGAATCGAACGACGAGTTTGCAAAGGGCATCCTGCAGAACGACCTGGTCGGCAAGTATTTTCTGACCCATTGCTTTGGCGGCGCCGAGACGGTGATGCCGGGACGCTTCGACAAGAGCATCGCGCTGGACAGCGACTGGGCGATCGATTGCTGCGCCACTGAGGATTTTCTTCGCGCCAGCGGAATCTGGGCGGGCGGCGCGATATATAACAACACCTCTGACCAAGCCCTTCCCATTTCCATGGCCCGCACGCATGGAAGCCAGGACCTCGACACCATCTGGGATGCGTTCGAGAGCGATTGGCGGCTGACCGGAGAGGGATTGGTCAAGCTTTTCGACGACAACCTGGGGCGGCGGCTGTCCGTCAGTTTCATGGCCAACCAGGTACCGGTCAAGGCGAACCGCATCGAACTTCATCCGTCGATCCGCGACAAGTGGGGCAGAAAGGCGGCCTACATCATCAAGGACTGGCATCCGCATGACCGGTACCTGATGAAGGTGTTGGCCGAACGATGCCGCGAGATTCTTGCGTGGGGAGGTGATCCCGCCCAGGGAAACTGGCCGGTTGAGGGCTTCGGCAGCGTCGACATGGCGCCCAATGCCCGTGCGCGAATCGCCAATCACATTCTTGGCGGAGCGAGGTTCGGAACGAATCCCGGCGACTCGGTACTGGATCCCACTTGCCGTGCCTGGCACTTCGACAATCTATTCATTACCGACGGTTGCTTCATGCCGACCTCCGGCGGCGCCAATCCGACGCTCACGATCCAGGCCAATGCCTTCCGGGTCGCTGACATTCTGTTGAGGGAAGGTAGGGTATGACCGATGGATCCGCGATTCGACAAAATCCATGACGAGCCATGGAACAAGATCTTCCAGGTGGTGTTCTTCCCGGACCGGATCTATCACGCCGAGTACCTGAACGCGACGCGCTGTGACCGTTATCGGTATGTGGTGGACGAAGTCCGCGCCAAACTGGACCTCACCGTGCTGAAGGGCCAGGTATTCATGGACGACAGGCCGTTCACCAACTTCCTGCGTATCGAGTACCGCTCGGGACGCCTGGTCGAGGCGGCACGTCAGAAATCGCCGCCCAGGCTCGCCGGCATGGGCATGTACGCCTGGGTAAAGCTCATGCCGGAGGGGCAAGCGGAGGCGGAAGCAACGGTCAGGCTGGATATCTGCCGCTGGACCGATTCCTATGAGGTCGAGATCTGGCAGGAGCTCGACCCGCCGGCCGGGGCGTTCCATGACTTCAGCGTTCTCGACATGATGGGCCGTGACCAGCCGATCACGCGCGTGGCGGCGTTTTCGCCATTGCTGGCCGACCTCAAGAGCATCAAGCTGATCGAGCTGGCCTTCCGTGAAGACCACCGCGATCCTGTTACCGGGCGGGTCCGCCCCGACGACACCATCGCCTGGGACAACAACTTTGCTTCCTCGCACGAGGATCCTGACAAACAACCCAGTACCGTGCCGGACAAGAACTACCTGATCAATTTCCAGCGCGGATGGTATCTGGACGCGGCGGATTTCAAACCTGTCCGCTACCAGAACGCCATGATGGAGCCGGACAATCCCGACTTTCAAGCGAATCAGCCGAATGTCACGGAGATGCGCTGGATGCTGCAACGCGTCTTCGGGTCGACGCTGGTGTTCTTCCATGAGGTGACCGTTCCGCCGGGGAGCGTCGAGGGCACCCACCAGCACATCGGCTCGGAAGAGCTTTACTACGTCGTCTCCGGCTCGGGCGTTGCTTACCTCGGCCTCGATGATGACCCGTCACTGAAGAACTTTCCCGTCGTCCAGCGCCACATCTTCGGCATCGGCATGAAGGACTGCCGCGAAGTGGCTGTCAGCCCGGGCAAGGTCATCTTCACAAAGAGCGGGGGCATCCATGGCATCAGGAATACGGGAACGAGCGAACCGCTGAAGTTCGTGGCCTTTCTCTATCACACCGCTTGAAGGGAGTCGCGATGCATATCCTGCACTCAGATTCCGTATTCCATGTCGATCCCGGCACGACTCCCGACTACCGTTACGACAATCCGCTGCTCGCACTGCTGCGCGTCGTGGAGCAGATTCGCTACGCGGCCGGGCTCGAGAATTACATCCTGCCGTCCTCGCAGCATCTGCTGTCGATCAAGAAGCTGGAATTCTACGGGCCCAGCGGCGGCGATCATGAACAGCTTGATCCCCGGCTCCAGGACAACAAGGAGGATTTCCAGAAGCAGAATATCCGTTCGTTCGAACTTGGGTCAACCCTCCTCACCCGCGGCTGGGCTGCCGCGGGTGAGTGGGTCGGCCCGTACATCAAGGCATCCTATCGAGGCACGGACACCCCGCTGAGCGAGGCACGCCCCGTGCTCGGCGACCGTATCAGTCTGTGGCTGAAGATCGGTGACGGCGCCGCCGTGCAGTTCGATGTTCCCATCGACCGCGAAAGCCAGCGCTACGAGATCGAACTCTGGGGACACCCGGGCGACCCGCGTCCGCATCTCAACGCGCGCGGAAGACAGGCGCTGGAAACCGGCGCGCTCGTCCTGGCGCCGCAGCTCGTTCTCGGCAGCCTGTCCGACTTCGACCGCGACAAGATCGACGGCAAGAACGTACGTGACATTGCCCCCGGTCATGCCATGCATCCGATCCGTCCGCTGCATGTGGAACTCGCCTGGTCCGATGCCAAGGGCGAGGTCTGGGACTCGCAAGGGGGCAGGAACTACCATTTCGAGTTTTCGATGGTCATGCGCGGATGGGAAAACTTCCTGTCCATCGGCAACAGCCAGCAGCCTCATGGCGGCATCGGCGAGCTGGAGTACCGGAACCTGATGTCGAACTATTTCGCGCACCGAAATTCCATGGAGCTCGCCAGGGCCCTCGCGCCATGGAATTTCGATGCATTCCAGGTAAAGCATCCGGACGCACTGACTGAAAAATTCATGGCGGTCGACTACATCGATCTCCACATCCTGCGCGCCAACAGCGGCATCGGCCTGCACCGGCATCGCGACAACCAGGAAATCTTCCTTTGCATGCAGGGGCGCGGCTTTATGGTCGTCGGCGACTGGTGCAAGATGCCGAACAGGGAACGCTGCTTCGAGGTGCGCACGCTGTTGCCCGGACACTTTGCCCTTCTGAAGGGAGGCAATCTGCACGGACTGATGAATGCGACCGACGAGGATATGCATCTCTTCATGTTCGGCGGTTACGACTGAAGCGTGCCACGATGACCGTCACACAACAGCATATTTCCGCAGCAACGCCAATGGGCGCGAACCTGTACCATGACGGCGCCACCTTCCGGGTGTGGGCGCCGCGGGCGCGGTCGGTCCATGTCGTGGGACGCTTCGGGAATGCGGACGACTGGCGGCCGAATGACGGAAACCGCCTTGTGCTTGACGAGAACGGTTACTGGGCGGGGTACGTCCAGGGTGTCCGCGACGGCGATCCCTACAAGTTCTACGTGGTCGGCGAGGCGCGGGAGAGCTACAAGCGCGATCCCTACGCGCGTGAACTCGGCAGCACGCCGGCGTATCCGCATTCCGATTGCATCGTGCGCGATCCCGCCTCGTACATGTGGCGCGCCGGCGACTGGCAACGTCCGGCCTTCAACGATCTCGTCATCTACCAGCTTCACATCGGGACCTTCTCACCCGGTCTTGGCGGGCACAAGGTCGGTTGTTTCCTCGATTTGCTTGAACGGCTCGACTACCTGGAGAACCTCGGGGTCAATGCGATCCAGTTGCTGCCCGTGGTGGAATTCAGCTCGCCGCGCAGCCTCGGCTATGACGGCTCGGACCTGTTTTCTCCGGAAATGGATTACACGCTGGAAGGCGATGCCGTTGATCCTTACCTTGCCCAGGTCAACAACATGTTCGCGCAGCATGGCAAGCCGGGCATGTCGAAAGAGGCACTCGCGGTGCCGATCAACCAGCTGAAGGTGCTGGTTGATCTCTGCCACCTCAATGGCATCGCGCTCCTGATGGATGTTGTCTACAACCACGCCGGACACCAGATCATTTCGCAGGAGGAAAGCATCTGGTTCTTCGACTGTGCACACGGCCCGGATGCCAACCAGAGTCTTTACTTCACGGACCGTACCCACATCGGGCCTGTGTTCGCGGTATGGAAACAGGAGGTGCGCCAGTTCCTGATCGACAATGCCGATTTTTTCCTGAGCGAATATCGCATTGACGGACTTCGTTATGACCATGTCAGCGTCATACTTTCCGAAAACGGCGAGAGCGGCTGGCGCTTCTGCTGCGATTGCACCTCGACGCTTCGAAACCGGCATCCCGGCGCGCCGGACATTGCCGAGCATTGGCCGGTCGGCGGCGCCATTGTCCGGCCGGTGGATCAGGGCGGCGCCGGATTCGATGCGATCTGGTCCGACGCGCTGAGGGAGAGCCTCAGGAGTGCCGTGGCATCGGCCGCAGCGGGCGGTGCGGCCGGCGTCAACATGGGAAGGATCGCAGACACGCTGTGGATACCCGCGTTGTCCGAGAAATGGCGCGCCGTCCAGTACATCGAAAGTCACGATGAGGTATACCGGGATCGGGCGCCGCGGATTGCGCGGCTTGCGGACGGGAGCAACCCGCGGTCATGGTATGCGCGCAGCCGGGCGCGATTCGCGACCGGACTCCTGCTCATGGCGCCCGGCATTCCGATGCTGTTCATGGGACAGGAATTCCTCGAGGACAAGCCCTGGTCGGATGATCCCGGCATGGATGAACGGTTCCTGCTTTATTGGGCTGGATTGGACGGGCGCGACCGGCACATGACGGACTTTCTGCGGTTTGTATCCGATGCAATCCGGCTTCGCCGGTCACGTCCGGGGCTCAGAGGGGAAGGATTGCGCATCATATCGGTCGATGAAGGGAATCGCGTCCTGGCATTCCAGCGCTGGGTGGAAGGTGTGGGCCAGGACGTTGTCGTCGTAGCCTCACTTAACGAGAGTTCGCTTTACGGCTATCGGTTGGGAATGCCCGATTCCGGCACGTGGGCGGAGGCTTTGAACAGTGATTTCTATGATCAATTCCCCAATGCCGAGACGAGGGGCAACGGTGGACTCGTCCGCGGTATCGATGTGCCGATGCATGGTCTCGCCGCGTCGGCGGAGATGACCATTCCGCCAAACGGGGTGCTTGTTTTTGTGAGGGGATGAGGAACTCTACGTCGCATCACGCTACGACTGCCGAATTGCGTGACTTATTCCTGTGCAGCACCTTAACGGCTGAAGCCTTTGTCAGCCCAGGCACTTGCGCTTGCGCGCGTAAGGCTGAAATTCGGCTCCACCCGCTTGCTGGCAATCTCACTGCCTTGTTCATCGATTGCCTTGAGCACGCCGTGCGGCTCATAGTCATCCGGTACGACATTGAGCGTTACCGTGACGACCGCGTCATTGACCGTGATGGTCACACTCTTGTTGAGTGCCGCGTGCAGCTGCTGTTCATGCCGCCGCAATACTTCGGATGCGGTTTTGACAAGCGTGGAGAAGGCATTGGCGTCGAGCGGTTTAGGGTTTTTCTTGTCGCGACCCATCGTCCACGGCCCTACGAGCGCAGGTTCCGATTCGCCGTCCTTGTACATGGCGACCGCCCAGCCTTCGTCGTCTTCGTTCTTGACGACGCGTGCTGTCCAGCCGTCGTCTTTCCAAAGGCGGTCTTCGTGAATGGGGGGATCGAAATCGTGATCGGACATGGCAATGCAAGGTGCGGAAGAGCAAGGGATTATACAGCGCGGCTGGTTTCGTAATGCGTCCATCATTGCGCACACACGCTGAGTAAAACTATCTTGCGTCAGCATGCTGCATTGTCTTGACATCAGCGGCCAAGAGCGTAGTATGGAACTCACCTGTCGCGTTCATGCGTGCCAAAACATCCTTTGGACGATCTACGCACATTGGTTGGAAAAGAGTTTTGGCAGGAGCGATCGTCGTTTGCCGATGAACCCGAAGCCATCCCGCTTCTGACCCTCTCGGACCCATGGTTCGAGGGTGCTGGCACCGTGCGACAGGTATGAGCCGGCCCGCTTCGCAAGAACGCGGGCCGTCTTTATTTTACGAGCGGTTTCTGCAGCAGCAAGTTGCTCATCGAACAGTCTCTACAGACTTGCTAAGCGTTATCGCCGTACTGCAATGTTTTCCATGTGACACCAAGCCGAACATCGGTTTTCAGCTTTACCAGTTCGCGGGATAGAAACGCCATATCGCGCCCGGCGCGCAATTTCTGCCCCGTCGCGGTCAAGAGAATGCCGGCGCCAGCCATGATCCCTTCGAGGGTCTTGTAGGCGTTCAACAGTTTTGCTGCGCTCTTTTGGCCGATCCCCTCCACTCCGGGAATGCCTTCGGTGGAGTCACCGCATAAAGCGAGAAGGTCCGTCAGCATTTCGGGCGTGACGCCGAACTTCTTTTCAACCCAGGCGCGATCGTGCCACTCGTTCTTGAAATGATCCCAGAGCAGCGCTCCGAACGAGATCAACACATGCAGATCCTTGTCGGTTGACGAGACGATCGCGTCGCCGCGCCCCTCGCCCAGCCAGCGCAGCACAGCGGTCGCAATCACGTCGTCGGCTTCTACCCTTTCCAGGCAAAGAACCTTCAGCCCGAGGCTGGGCAGCATGTCGTAAAACCCTGGCAACCGTTCCCTCAGCACCGGAGGCATCGGCGTCCGGTATGCTCGGTACTGGGGGTGGATTTCGTTACGCCACGTCAGCCCGCCAAAATCGAATGCGGCGAGAACGTGGGTCGGTTGATGGGTGTCCAGCAGGCGCCGAAACGACGAGAAGGCGTTGCGCAGCGCAATTTCCGCCTTTTCCGGCGAATCCTCGTCAGGATTGGCCTCATAGACTCGTCGGACGATATTCAGGCCGTCAATGGCAAGCAACTTTCCCATGACTACGATAATACTTTAAGACGCTGCCTGTGCCATCCGTTCTAGGTCAAGTCCGCGTGCCGAATTTTCCGATGCTTGAAACTGCCCAGTGCCTTGGCGATCATCACACCCTCTTCATTCAGGATCTCCCCTTCGCAGAAGGAGATGGTGGCGCCGCCGCCCGTCACGCGGCCGTGCATCGTGAGCCGGCCCGTTCCCGGTCGCATGAAGCTGATCGACATTTCGATGGTCATGACGATCGTCGTGAAGTCGTGCACGGACACGGCGGCGCTGGCCATCACCGCGTCGAGAACGGTCATGATGACCCCGCCATGCGCGGCATGATGGACATTGACCAGTTCCGGCCGCAGGTCCAGCGTGTAGCGCGCTTTGCCGCCGGCGGCTTCCTCGAGTGTCAGGCCGATCATCTTGAGGAAGGGATTGCGATTGACCGGATCGTGCGGCGGATCACGGCGCAGGAGTTCTACGGTTGCAGTCATGTTTTTTCCTTGTTCTATGCGGCAGCGTCGACGTCACCGCGATAGCTGTCGCGCAACTCGCGCTTGAGGATCTTGCCGATGGCGCTGCGGGGCAATGCCTCGACGATCTCCACGGCGCTCAGACGCTGCGTCTTTCCGAGCCGCTGGTTGGCCCACGTGAGCAGGGTCACGGTATCGACCACGGCGCCGGCCCGTCGAACGACGAAGGCCACCGGCGTTTCTCCCCAGCGCTTCGACGGCATGCCCACCACCGCAACGTCTTCGACACCCGGCAGGCTGCGCAGCACCGCTTCGATATCGCTCGGATAGATGTTGAACCCGCCGGAGATGATCATGTCCTTCTTCCGGTCAACCAGCGTGAGGAAACCGTCGCTGTCAAAGCGGCCGACATCTCCGGTGCGGATGAAGCGTGTGCCGCTGGCGTCGTACCATTCCGCCTCGGCGGTCTTCTCGGGCTGGTTGTGATAGCCGGTCATCATGGAACCGGACCGGCCCACGATCTCGCCGGCCTCTCCGGCAGGTACTTCGCGGCCGTTGTCGTCGATCAAGCGGATTTCGCTGCCGGGCGCCGGCCGGCCGACGGTATGCAGCTTGTCCGGATGCACATGCGCGTACAGGACGCAACTGCCCCCGCCTTCTGTCATGCCGTACAGTTCGGTCAACCCTCCCGGCCAGCGATCCAGGACGTCCTTCTTCAATGCGGCGGAGCACGGCGCGCTGGTGCAGAACTTCACGCGGAACGACGACAGGTCATAGCTCCCGAAATCGGGTACGTCCAGCAGGCGCTGGTACTGTACCGGCACCAGCATCGTGTGCGTGACGCGGTGTTTCTCCGCCAGCGCGAGATAGCCGGCGGCATCGAACTTCGGCATCAGGACGGCAGTGCCGCCGAGCGCGACGGTCGCAAAGAAGCTGACCAGCGTGGTGTTCGAGTACAGCGGCGTCGACAGGAGCGTTACCGCATCGCGTCCGTAGCCGTTCGTCACGCCGCGTTGCACATGCCCCCAGCGCATGCCATGTGGTTGAACTATGCCTTTGGGGGCGCCGGTGGTACCGGACGAATAGATAATGTTGAACGCCCAGTCCGGCTTCGCCTCGACTGCCGCAGGCTTCGCGCCCTCCCCTGCCAGCCAGTCGCCGAAATGCGCTCCCCCGGCGCGACCGTCAAGGGAAATCCGCTGTGCCTGAATGAGCTCGCGCACGGGTTCGAGCGTGTCGGCGACGGCATTGTCAAGAAAGAGGACTTTTGCGGCCGCGTCCTTGATCATGTCCGCCAGGCCTTCGGCAGGTGTCGACGGCGCCAGCGGCGCAACCGCCACGCCGGCACGCAGGCTTCCGAGGAAGAGCACCGCATATTCGAGCGATGTCGCTGCGCAGACTGCGATTGCATCGCCCGGCCGCAACCCGTTGCGCTGCAGGGAAGCGGCGACGCGATCCATCATCGCGTCGAGTTGACCGTAGTCGAGCGCCTTGCCGTCAAGCACGAATGCCGGATGCGCCGGCCGATGCGCGGCGTGCACGCGGATCAGCCCGGAAACGGTGCCGAAGTCCTCGGCCAGCATCTCGGCCAGTGTCTGTTCGTACGCTGTCATCGTTCGTTCGCTCAATTCCGCTCAATGGGACGGTCGCTTCATCTGGCACGAGGTGGGTTGCGTCGCCACGTAGGCATCGACCTTTTGCACGGTCTTCCAGCTGTACCCGGTGTTTTCCAGGTCGAACTTGACATCCTTGCCGTTGGTCTTGACCCAGTTGGTGATATAGAGCGGCTGCTGCAGCTGGTGGTCGGCGGCACGCATTTCGATTTCACCATTGAGGCTCTTGACCTTCAGCCCCTCCATGGCGAACGCGGCCTTGACGGAATCGGTCGACTTGACGTTCTTGATGGCCTGTGCCAGGACAGCGAGTGCGTTGTAGGGGCCGGTCGAGGTGTAGTCCTCGTTGTACTTCTTCTTGTACGTTTCGACCAGTTTCTGGCCGGAGAAGGTCTCGTTGTTTGCATGCCAAGGCAGGATCGTCTTCACGCGGTCCACGCCGGACGCACCCATGGTTGTGGGAACGTTGGCGCCCGACACCTGGAGGCCGTAAAGCTTGGCATCGGAGCCCATCTCCTTCATCGACTTGACCAGGAAGCCGACATCGTTGCCCCAGTTCCCGGTAAAGACCGTGTCTGCGCCGGAGGCCTTGATCTTGGCGACGTAGGGCGAGAAATCCTTGACCGTCCCAATCGGATGCAGGTCGTCGCCGACGATCTGGATATCCGGCCGCTTGCGGGCGAGGTAATCCTTAACGGCGCGCTGGACCTGGTGGCCGTACGCATAGTTCTGGTTGATCAGGTAGACCTTCTTGATGCCTGGGTCCTTGGCCATGTAGGTGGTCAGCGCCTCGACCCGCATGTCAGAGTTGGAGTCGAACCGGAAATGCCAGAAGCTGCACTTGCTGTTGGTCATGTCCGGATCTAGCGCGTAGTAGTTCAGGAAGACGATCTCCTTGCCCGGATTGCGCTCGTTGTGCTTGTTCACCGCGTCAATCAGCGCAAGCGAGACGCCGGAGCCGAGGCCCTGCGCGATGTAACGGTAACCGTGGTCGATTACAGACTTCAGTTGCGCCAGCGATTCCTGCGGGCTGCCCTTGTTGTCGATGGCGACGACTTCGAACTTGTGCTCGCCGGCCCACTTCTGTTCATTGGCGAGTTCGGCGACCGCCTGCATTTGTTTGGTCAGTGTCTGGCCGGCGGCAGCCAGCGGACCGGACAGCGGCTCGATCTGTGCGATCTTGATAACGTCCGCAAAGGCCGCCGGCGCCGCCAGGACGGTGGCGGCGGCCAGTACGGCGGCGCGGAGGGATGGACGTGGTGTCATGCGAGTCTCCTTAATCTTTATCGTGATATTCCTGCGTTCCGCATCCGTACGATGCGCGGTGGTTCGAGGTGCCACTATCCTCCCCTTCGGGGCTGTTTTCATCGTTCGAAAGAACAATCTTTGGGCCCAATGTTGAGGAATGTGCATTGGCGGCCGGGACGCTGCGAAGGCGCTGCATCCCGGCCACGGCCGCATTTCTACGGAATGTAGTTCAATCCATCTGGCAACGGCCCGACCAACGGCATCTCGAAGATCGTTTGTTCTCCGTCCGGGTCGATGGTGCGGGTTCCATTGCTGGAAAGGAACTCGGCCACCATGCGCTGGGCTGCGATGGCATAGGGCCTGTTGGCTGTGCTGCCGATGTTGGTAAGGAAACCATGCGGATCCTTGGGCAGCGCTGGATTTGCTGCATAGGCAAGGTCGTTGCGGAAGTAACTGACCCGGTCGGCGAAGTCCCCGGCGCGCACAACGAGACTCGATGTGGGATTGGGCATCGTCTTGTCACCCTTGGCGATCTGGAAGATCAGGGGTTTGGCCGCATGGCCGGGCAGCGGACGCTTGCGGATCAGGGAAGCATAGGCCGCCGCCGCGCCGCCCTGCTGTGCCCATGAGGTGCGCTCGAAGACGGCGGCAATGGCCATGGCGCCGGGCACGTGCTTCGTCAGCGGAAGCTGGTTGCGCAGAGGCATATTCTCGTCAAACTGCAGGTTGGCCGGCGCGGGCAGGTTGGGCAATGCCGGCAAGTTGATGAGCGAGGGCTTGCGCGCCGCCAGGCTGGTCGTGCGAAGGATGCGCAATGCCCCCAGCCGTGTGGCCTCCACCAGGTCGCCGCCGCCGACATTGGGAACACCGGCCACGATGGAACGCTCCACGCCCATCAGCATGGTGCCGTAAACGCCGCCGAAGGATTGACCGTTATAGGTGATGCGGCGTCCGTCGAAATCCGCCGTGCCATCGCCATCGATGTCCACGCCCGCCTCGAACTGGCGCACCAGTTGCATGAGATCGGTCACCGTCTGGCGGAGCGTATCTCGTGCGCCGATCAATCCATAGGGAGCGGGCGCCGTGCTGCCCTCGGTGGCGCTGATTGCGCCGTCACCGTTGACATCCAGGCCGCGGCCGGCGGCCGGCAGGGTCACCGTACCGCTGCTGCCCAACTCCACCAGGAGGCTCCCCTGCGACCCGCCGCCGTGGCCGGCGACATGAATCGACACGGTGGCCAGCCCATACGAGGCGTACGTCGAAGCGACCGACCAAGGCGAGCCGAACAGGTTGTCGCTGAAGCCATGGCCGTAAATCACCACAGGCCAGCCGGCTGCGGGTTTGCTGCCGGCCGGCACAAAGATCTGCACCAGCAGCCTGTTCTCGCCGCGCTGCTGCGGCGTACCGGTCGCGGTGCCGGTTGCCGGAATCTGCAGCGTCGATGTCAGGTAATTGGGGGAGCTGAAATACCCGTAGCCAATGCGCGCCACACTGCCTGGCATCACCTGGAGCGATGCCAGGGGCTGCTCAAACTCGCTGAACTGCGCAGTGCCAACCTGCCGCCTGAACAGCATGCGCGTCACATCGTTGACGTCGAACAGTGCGCGGGTCGAAGCGCCGTTGCGCGTCGCGATCATGAAGTCGACCGGCGCCGGCGCGCGCGCCTTGACCTGGCCCGCGATCTTGGCCAGTTCCGCCGTGGCGCTGTGCGTGGTGAACAAGCTGGCAGCGACGGGCCGCCCGGTATTCGATGGCACGAAAGCCAGCGCCTGGCGCAACTCTTCGCGGTAGCTGCCGGACTCGGCCTGCCGTCCTGCCGCCCTGCCGGTCGTGTCATCGATCCATTCGCCTCCGCCCAGGCGCTTGCCCTGTGTGTCCCGCACATTGTCGGTCACGACCAGCAGATAGCGCGCATGTTCCAGAAAAAACTCGTCGCTCCTGAACGACAGTGTCCTCGAAGGCGCATCCCAAGCCACCTCGTTGATGCCGACCTTGCTGCCGGCGCGCAGGCCGTCCGGTCCGCCCACATGCAGCAGATAAACACTGTCGCTATTGACGGTCGCCGGGTCGATGTCTCCCGTAAAGGGAACGGTGAAGCGCGGGAATAGCGAGAAGCCGTCGAGTGTATTGAGGACATCGACGTCCTCGCAGTCGCTCACGCGTACCGAGCAATCCGGTTTGGGTAAGGCAACGCGGCGCAGCGAAAGCTGCGTCGCATCAGGCACGGTATAGCGATCGCTCGGGAATGGCGCGGCGTCGGGATCGGTGCTGGAAAAACGTACGCTGACGTCGCTAATGTCTTCGGTTCCGCCGCAGGCTGCCAGTGCGGCCACGGCCGCCAGCATCATGCCGTACGCGAGTACGCGCTTCTTATAGGAATAGGGCAATTTCAGTCTCCTTGATCTGGTGGTTGATGCGGACTTGAAGTTGACTGCGTCGAGAGTCCGCTTTTTTCTCATTCCGGCTGTTATCGTTCCGGCAAGGCGACTATCCCTGTGAGGACGTGTTTTTACATCGTTCGAAGGAACAATCTTTCATGCAGCGAAAACGTTGCCGGGCGGCGAGATGAAAAATGCCAAAGAAGGGAGTGTTGCCGAACGGAGGATTGATCCGACGTGCAGGCGGCACGCATCAAGGAAGTGGCCTTGGCTGGATCTATATGTGCTCTATTGCCGGATCAGTCCGACGCGACGGGCGATGGCAACCGCATCGGTGCGATTGCGCGCGGCCAGTTTTGTGTTGATGTTGCGCAGATGTGCCTTGATGGTGGTTTCCGTGACGAACAGGCGGTCCGCCAGCACGCGGTTGGGGTGTCCCTCGGCCAGCAGTTGGAGCACCTGGATTTCGCGGTCGGTCAGGGGATCGACCAGGGACGGTGCGGCCGCCTGTGTCTCCGCTTCGACGGCGGCAGTGGCGTCCGGCCCAAGGATCCTGTCGAAGAAGGCCGGGTCAATGTCCGGCGTTCCGGCCGCGCGCACTTCGCGAACCAGACGGAGAACAGCGTCGCCTTCATCGATGAAGGTACGGATGAAGCCTTCCTTCGAGGCAAAACGCAACGCATCCGCCATGACGCGTTGCGCCGCCTTATTGTCGCCTGCTGCCTGAAGTGCCTCGGCCAGCAGGATGTTCAGCTTGAGCGCACGACGGTGGCGTAACAGGCTCTCTGCATGGATGATCTCCTGCCGGAGCAGGTCGATGGCGGCTTCCGTGTTACCTTGGCGCGCCAGCAGCCGTGCACGGCCGATGGAGATCGTGTCGACCTCATTCGCATGTCCGGGGAACTGCGCAAAGCGCATCCAGACCTCCGGCTTGTCGGCGTTCTGCAGGTATTCCTGCGCCGCCGCCAGGTCTCCCTGGCGGAGAGCGATGCGAGAGCGTTCCAGCCATGCCGTTGCCACAGCCCGCTGCAGGTTGTTCTGGTGCCCGAGGTATTCCAGTTCGGACATCCGTTGCAGGGCCGCCGAGCGGTCACCGCGGAGCAATGCAATGCGAGCAAGCACCAGGTGCGCCGAAATGAGGGAATCCGGTGTGCCGGTCTGGCGGATGAACGGCAGCGAGTCGGTAATCAGGCGCTCCGACTCAGTGATCTCGCCGGCTTCATAGAGGGCAACAGCAAGCGGGACACTGACTGTGCCGCGGCCGCCGATCGATCCTGAACCCCGCGCCTGCATCCGGGAGAAAGCGCTGCGCAGACTAGCCGTGGCGTTGCGCAGGCGGCCTTGCACCATGTCGATCACACCTTCGATGCTTTCGCTGACGGCCATGCTGAATGTCGCGCCGAGCTGCGCATGCGAGTCCTTGGCCTGGTCGAGCAGCCGCCGCGCGCCGCCGATCTGGTTGGCGGTGATCAGGCAGTAGGCCATCACGTTGGCGACGACGCCGAACGTGAATGGCTCCAGCGAAGGCATCAGGGACATGATGCGGTCGAGATTCCGGTAGCACTCGTCCGCGCGATCCGCCATGGCAAGCGCGAGCGTCTGGACCGCCATGACGCGCGCTTCGAAATCCTGGTCGCCCTTGCCGTCGAGCGCTTCCAGCTCGGCCACGGCGTCGCGGTAACGGTTCGTCAGGCACAACGCCCATGCGTACACGAGACGCAGCTCCAGGTACGACGCGAGCGCGGCGGGTGGAAGGCCGTCGATCCAGCGCGTCAACAGCCTGACCCTGCCCTGCCACAGCAGGTGTTTTGCATGGCGTTCGAGCAGAGGCAGCGCGAATTCGAAGATGCCGGATGCGAGCGCGTGGTCGATGGCCGGCACCATCCGTCCCTGTTCCGCGTACCAGTCGGCGGCACGCCCGTGCAGGATGGCGATGTCGGCCTGTTGCAACTGCTCGAGCTGCGCCTTCAGGAAGTCGGCAAAGATACTGTGATAGCGATACCAGCGACGTTCACTGTCGAGGGGAATGAGGAAAAGATTGCTGCGTTCCAGTCGGCCCAGCATCTGGCGGCTGTCGCTGCGTTGGGTGACCGCGTCGCACAAGGCCGGCGTCAGCTCCTTCAGGAGGCTGGTCTGCAGGAGGAAGTCCCTTACCTCGGCGTCCTGGCGTTCAAGGACATCTTCCGCGAGATAGTCGGCGATGTCGGCGTTCGAGCCGGAGAAGGTTGCGACAAAGCCCTGATGGTCGTCGCGGTCGGCCAGCGAGAGAGCGGCGAGTTGCAAGGCTGCGGCCCAGCCTTCCGTGCAGCGCTGCAGTTTCGCAATCTCGGCGTCGCCCAGTGCAATGCAGCGCTTGTCCCGCATGAGGCAGACCGTTTCGTCGAGCGAGAAACGCAGGCCGGCGGGGCCGATTTCCAGCAGCTGGCCATGGGCGCGTAGCCGGCCCAGGCCGAGGTCGGGAATGTCACGCGAGCCGATGACGACGCTTCCCCCCGGCGGCAGGCCGGGCAGCAGCCGGCGGATGATGTCCTGGACGGTCGGATTCTGGATGGCCTCGAACTCATCAAGGAACAACACAAAACGCCGCTCGGAGGCGCCGATATGCGTAAGCAGATCCAGCGTGAAGCCGTCGACGTCGTTGGCGCCCGGCGCGTCCGATGTGAAGGCAGGATCGATGCACCGGAAAGCAGCAGCCAGGTCGGTGACAAACCGCCCTAGGTCGTTGTCGGCTGCATCGAGATTCAGCCAGGCTGTCGCGACGTCGCGCGCCTTCAGGTCGGCGTGGTACTGCAGCATGACCGTGGTCTTGCCGAAGCCGGCAGGCGCGCGAACCAGGATCAGCTTGGCCCCTTCCGCTTGCCGGATCTGCTCGCCCACACGCGTACGGGGTACCAGCGACGAGGAGCCGATTGGCGGCGTAAGCTTGTACGCCGGCACATGGAAGGTGCCGGCGGATTCCGTTTGCTGCCCTGGGTGGTTCTGTTGTTGCTGCATTGACACGCCTTTGGTGCAATTCCGAACTGCGAACAACGTGACTTTAACATTTCGCCCGGGATGGAGACTGGTCCGGGACAACGTGCACAAAGCGGCTATGCGAGTCCGGCTTCCAGCTGCGGCACCACTTCGAACAGGTCGCCCACGATGCCGTAGTCAGCCACAGAGAAGATCGGTGCTTCCGGATCCTTGTTGATGGCGACGATGGTCTTCGAATCCTTCATGCCGGCCAGGTGCTGGATCGCGCCGGAAATACCAACGGCGATGTACAGCTGCGGCGCGACGATCTTGCCGGTCTGGCCGACCTGCCAGTCGTTCGGCACGAAGCCGGCGTCGACTGCGGCACGCGATGCGCCCATGGCGGCACCCAGCTTGTCGGCCAGCGGCTCCAGGATCTTGAAGTTGTCGCCCGAGCCCATGCCGCGGCCGCCGGACACGATCACCTTGGCAGCGGTCAGTTCCGGACGGTCCGACTTGGCCACTTCGCGCGAAACGAAAGCGGACTTGCCGGAGTCGGCGACGGCGCTGATGGTTTCCACTGCGGCGTTGCCGCCGTTGGCAGCAGCGTCGAAACCGGTGGTACGGACGGTGATGACCTTCACGCTGTCGGTCGACTGCACGGTCGCGATGGCGTTACCGGCGTAGATCGGACGCTCGAAGGTGTCGGCGGAAACGACCTTGGTGATTTCGGAAACCTGACCGACATCCAGCTTGGCGGCCACGCGCGGCAGGATGTTCTTGCCGTAGGCAGTTGCGGGCGCCAGGATGTGCGAGTAGTTGCCGGCGATCGCCAGCACCTGCTCGGCGACGTTCTCGGCGAGGCCGTCGGCGAGGTGGGCTGCGTCAGCCAGCAGCACCTTGGACACGCCGGCGATCTTGGAAGCGGCTTCGGCTGCGCCGCCGGCGTTGTGGCCGGCAACCAGGACGTGGACGTCGCCGCCGGCTTGTGCAGCAGCGGTGATGGTATTGAGCGTGCTTCCCTTCAGCGAAGCATTGTCGTGTTCAGCAATGACGAGTGCGGTCATGATGGATTCCTGATCTGAATATGTTTAGATGACTTTTGCTTCGTTCTTGAGCTTGTCGACCAGCGTGGCGACGTCCGGCACCTTGATGCCAGCGGAACGCTTCGGCGGCTCGGAGACCTTCAGGGTCTTCACGCGCGGGTTGACGTCGACGCCGAGGTCGGCCGGCTTGACGGTGTCCAGCGGCTTCTTCTTGGCCTTCATGATGTTCGGCAGGGTCACGTAGCGCGGCTCGTTCAGACGCAGGTCGGTGGTGACCACGGCCGGCAGGGTCAGGGACACGGTCTCGAGGCCGCCGTCCACTTCGCGGGTCACGACAGCCTTGCCGTCTTCGATCGAGACCTTCGAGGCGAAGGTCGCTTGCGGCCAGCCGAGGAGCGCTGCGAGCATCTGGCCGGTCTGGTTGCAGTCGTCGTCAATGGCCTGCTTGCCGAGAATGATCAGTTGCGGCTGTTCCTTGTCGGCCACAGCCTTGAGCAGCTTGGCAACAGCCAGCGGCTGCAGGTCGGCATCGGTCTCGACCAGGATGCCGCGGTCGGCGCCAATCGCCATCGCGGTGCGCAGGGTTTCCTGGCACTGGGTCACGCCGGCCGACACTGCCACGATTTCGGTGACCTTGCCGCCTTCCTTCAGGCGGGTGGCTTCCTCGACCGCGATTTCATCGAACGGGTTCATCGACATCTTGACGTTGGCGATGTCCACACCGCTGC
>Ga0196972_1000260_pt1 | contig 36217 bp, 30 predicted proteins | sample S1v_2013CmetaG_FD_148618 | JGI IMG/M metagenome (GOLD analysis project Ga0196972, IMG submission 148618) | Soil microbial communities from Anza Borrego desert, Southern California, United States - S1+v_20-13C | ecosystem: Environmental > Terrestrial > Soil > Desert | place: USA: California...
CCCGATCTACGGCATGCCGATCCTGGAGGCCTACAAGGCCAAGACCGTGATCGTGAACAAGCGCTCGATGGCCGCGGGCTACGCCGGCCTGGACAACGAACTGTTCTACATGGACAAGACCATGATGGTGTTCGGCGACGCCAAGAAGGTGGTCGAGGAGATGGGCAAGGCGATCGAATAGCACCGAGCGAGGCACAACTGCAGGGTGCGTACCTCAGATGGAATGCGCGTCGCTCTCAGTGCTTACTGAAAAAAGGCAGAAAGGCGGGACTCAGGTCCAGGCTCTCAGTGTTTCGTCAGGCGATCCAGGATGCTGTACCAAGTAACACCGGCGGTGATATAGAAGCGCTCCAGCCAATGCAGCGGAATTGGGCGGATAGGGGAAACCGGGAACGGGAAATCTTCCATTCTGCCCACCATGCGTCGGGCAAGATACTTACCCATCGCTGTGGCCGTCGCGACGCCGCGGCCGTTGTAACCCAGTGCCATCGTGAGACCAGGAGCTGGATCGTGAACGTGTGGCATGAAGTCGCGGGTGATGGCTACGCGCCCACTCCAGTGGTACTGAAACCGCACCTCACTCAGCTGCGGAAAAACCAGATGCACCGAGCGCGTGAGATGTTGAAAGTCCGCCGGCGACGTCGGGTCCGCAAAGTGACCACGGCCGCCCATCAGAAGTCGGCCCTGCGCGTCGCGCCGGAAGTACAACAGCAGGCGCTGCCCGGTCGAGGCAGTTTCCCCGCCGGCTAGGATCGTCGACGCAGCAGCGTCATGCAGCGGCTCTGTAGCGACGATGAAGCTGTTAGCGGCAAGGACCGTTTGGTCGAGCCTCGGCCAAAGGCTCCCTGTGTAGCCGTTGGTCGCGATTAGGACGTGCTCGGCTATCAGACGGGGGCCATCAGTGGTGGTAAGTTGCCATCGATCGCCGATGCGCTGCAAGTTTGTGACCAATGTGCAGCCGTGGATTCTTGCGCCAGCGGCCTGCGCTGCGCGAACGAGGCCGCGCGCGTATGCGAGCGGCTGGATGCTACCCGCGCGTGGATCTATCCAGGCGCCGGCGAAGGCATCGCTTCCGACTCGCATTGCGGTGGCCGCCTTGTCTAGGACTTGCGTCGGCACGCCTCGGCGGCGCCACTGCTCCGCGCGACCGTGCAGAGCCGGAACTGCCGTAGGCGAATGTGCCAGCTGCAGCCAGCCCCGCCGCATAGGCGAGCATTCGATGCGATGACGCTGGATGAGTCCAAAGACATCGTCCGCCGATTCATGTATAGCCTGGTTGAGCAGCGCACCTCTTTCAGGGCCCAGCATCTTCTCAATGTCGTCGGGATCGTGCTTGAGCGATGGATTCACCTGGCCGCCGTTGCGGCCCGAGGCCCCCCAACCGGGCTCGGAGGCTTCCAGCACACACACCCCAACGCCGGCCTCCGCAAGGTGCAGGGCTGTCGAAAGACCGGTATAGCCCGCGCCGACGATCGCGACGTCGGTCCTCAAGGACTCTTGCAAGGCCGGGGTGTCCTCCGAAGGCGGTGCCGTCGCAGACCACAACGATGGTGGCATTGGCAATCCTGGTGCCGGGATCTTCATGCTTCGGGTCCTCTCTGCCAACTTCGGATCATTCGCCTAGGTGATCACAAGTCACTTGACGCGAACGATTCTACACTCAATAATGGTTCATATGTTCCGCTATGCGGAATTAATGAACCATAATCAGACTGATGCTTGTCCCCCCACAGCCATCCTCTCTAGTTCAACATGCCTGAAGCCGTCATCGTTTCTACCGCGCGTACACCTCTCGCCAAATCGTTTCGAGGGGCCTTCAACAACACCCACAGCGTTGTGCTTGGCGCGCATGTGGTGCGTCACGCAGTCGAACGGGCTGGAGTGGATGCGGGTGAGGTCGAAGATCTCGTCATGGGCGCGACATTTCATGAGGGTCCGCAGGGCAAGAACATGGCCCGGCTTTGCGCGCTCCGGGCCGGGTTGCCGGATACGGTGGCAGGCCTGAGCATCAACCGCTTCTGCTCCTCAGGACTGCAGGCTATCGCTATCGCCGCCCACAGGATCATTGTGGACAGCGTGCCAGTGATGGCAGCAGGTGGTCTGGATTCGATCAGTCTCGTCCAGAACCAGACCAACAAGCACCTGGCCGTCGAGCCTTGGCTGGGCGAGCGTCGGCCCGACGTCTATCTGCCCATGATTGAGACGGCGGACATCGTTGCTGCGCGCTATGGCGTGACCCGACGGGCGCAGGACGAATACTCTCTTGTGAGCCAGCAGCGAACCGCGGCTGCGCAGGAGGCCGGGCGCTTCAATGACGAGATCGTCCCCATCACCACGACCAAGCTCGTCGTCGACAAGGCCTCCGGTCAGTCGAGTGAAGTACCTGTAACTCTCGCGCGCGACGAATGCAATCGACCGGACACGACACTCGAGGGGCTCACTAAGCTCGAGCCTGTGCGTGGCCCCGGCCAGTTCGTCACCGCGGGCAACGCCAGCCAGTTATCCGACGGGGCCTCTGCATGTGTGCTGATGAATGCGAAGCTGGCGGAGCGCCGCGGGATCGAGCCGCTTGGTATCTTCCGCGGCTTCACAGTCACGGGCTGCCATCCGGACGAGATGGGGGTCGGCCCGGTCTTTGCCGTACCGCGCCTGCTCGAACGGAACGGCCTGAAGATCGATGACGTCGATCTTTGGGAGCTCAACGAGGCGTTCGCTAGCCAGGTGGTGCACTGCCGCGACGAGCTGGGCATCCCGATGGAGAAATTGAACGTGAATGGCGGCTCGATCTCGATCGGCCATCCTTATGGCGCCACTGGCTCGCGACTCGTGGGCCACGCCCTGATCGAAGGCCGGCGGCGCAATGCCCGCTATGTGGTGGTGACGATGTGCGTCGGTGGCGGCATGGGTGCCGCGGGGCTGTTCGAGGTCGCCTGATGGGAGGGCGACACCCCCCGCCAAGCGTTCCCCAACCTTGTGATCACTAGAGGATAAGCGTGACTCAGTCTGTAGAAGTAACCCGCGACGGCCGCATCGCGGTGGTGTCCATCGATAACCCCCCTGTCAATGCGATGAGTCACAACGTGCGCGACTCGCTGCACTCGGAACTGGCGACACTCGCGGGCGACACCCAGGTCGATGCCATCGTGCTTGCATGCAAGGGCCGCACCTTCGTGGCGGGGGCGGACATCACCGAATTCGGCAAGCCTCCCCGGCAGCCGACGCTTCGGGACGTCATCGCCTCGCTGGAAGAGATGCCGAAGCCGGTGATTGCCGCCATCCATGGCACGGCCCTGGGCGGTGGGCTCGAACTCGCCTTGGGATGCACGCACCGAGTTGCGCATCGCTCCGCCCAGGCCGGGCTTCCTGAAGTCAAGCTGGGCCTGATTCCCGGTGCGGGGGGCACCGTTCGCCTGCCGTACTTGGTCGGGCCGGATAAAGCGCTCTCGATGATCGTTTCCGGCAAACCCGTTGGCGCGCAGGATGCATTGTCCATGGGCCTTTTTGACGTCGTGGTCGAAAGCGACGTCGTGGCTGAGGCGGTGCAGTTCGCGCGTGAAGTGATGGCCGCTGGAAAGGGCAGCCGACGCATCCGTGACCTGGCGCGGCCGCAGCCGAACGCCGGGTTCGAAGCAGCAGCGGCATCCCTTGCCAAGCGCTCCAGGGGACTCGAAGCTCCGCTGGCATGCATCGAAGCCGTTCGCCGGGCGATGACCTGCCCATTCGACGTCGCACTGCAGAAGGAACTGGAGGCGTTCAGACAGCTTGCGCAGAGCGAGCAGTCGCGCGCGCAGCGGCACCTCTTCTTCGCCGAGCGTGAGGGCGCCAAGGTATCCGGCATCACCAGGGAAACTGGGCGACGCGAGATCCGGCGGGTCGCCGTGATCGGCGCCGGCACCATGGGTGGCGGCATCGCGATGGCCTTCGCCAACGCCGGATTTCCCGTCGTGCTCCTCGAATCGCAACGCGAGCCGCTGGACAAGGGGCTTTCCAGGATCGCAGGCAACTATGAGACTTCGGTGTCCCGAGGCTCCATAGCTGAGGAGGACATGAAGGGACGCATGGCCCGCATCACCGGTACCACGGACTACGCCGCTGTCACCGACTGCGATCTGGTCATCGAAGCCGTGTTCGAAGAGATGGACGTGAAGAAGGAGGTCTTCGGCAAGCTCGACAAGGTGGCGAAGCCGGGCGCCATTCTCGCCACCAACACTTCCTACCTCGACGTCGACGCGATCGCGTCGATGACGAGCCGTCCCGCCGACGTGATCGGCCTGCACTTCTTCTCGCCGGCCAACGTGATGAAGCTGCTGGAGATCGTGCGGGGCAGGAAGACCTCACCCGAAGTTGTCGCGACAGCGCTGGACGTCTGCAGGAGGATCGGCAAGACCGGCGTGGTCGTGGGGGTGTGCCATGGATTCGTGGGCAACCGGATGCTCGGGACGCGCAATGCGGAGAACGAGGCCCTCCTGATGGAAGGCGCGAGCCCCGAGCAGGTCGACGAGGTGTTCCGGGACTTCGGCTGGTCGATGGGGCCGTTCGCCGTGTCCGACCTGGCCGGCCTGGACATCGGCATGCGCAACAGGAAGGCGCTCGGCAAGACGGCACCGATCGCGGATGCACTTTGCACGCTGGGCCGCTACGGACAGAAGACAGGCAAGGGCTTCTTTGTCTACAAGGACGGGCGCACGGCTGCGCCGGACCCGGAGGTCGCCAGGCTGATCGAAGAGAAGGCTGCCGAGCGCGGCATCGTGCGCCGTGAGATCTCGCGCGAGGAGATTATCGAAAGGACGATGTACCCGCTCGTCAACGAAGGCGCACGAGTGCTGGAAGAGGGCATCGCCGCGCGCGCGAGCGACATCGACGTCGTGTGGACCAGCGGTTATGGATTCCCGGTCCACAAGGGCGGACCCATGTTCTGGGCTGAGGGCGAAGGGCTTCCCAGGATCGTTGCCGCGCTCCAGCGCTGGGGTCGGGAGCGTGGCGGCGAACACTTCACCCCATCGAAGTTGCTTCTCGCTGCCGCCAAGCGCGGGCGCTGGTAAAGGGTGGGAATGCGGCTGCCGGAAAGCTCGGCAATTCCGAGAGCGCGGAACATCCACTCAGGTCTGGAGCCAGGAGCTGGAAAGACGGCCTACAGGAGCAGTTGAGTACCTTGGGTGTTTGTTCCGAAATAACCTGGTGCGGGTTCATTTTCTGGTACGCTACTTCCAGTTTTAGAGCCCACATGGATCACCCCGTCTCCGCTCACCTTCCGACGTCGGTAGAACCGGCGAGCGAAGCAGATCCTCATCGCGACGATCGCGGTGTCGTCACGGCGCTGGCCCGCGGGCTGGAAATACTGGCGTGCTTCCGGGTTGGCGAGTCGACCTTGAGCAACACTGAATTGGCCCAGCGCTGCGGGCTGCCCAAGTCCACCGTTTCTCGCCTGACACATACGCTGACGAAGCTGGGCTATCTGATCAATGTACCGACGACGGGGAGATACAGGCTGGGAACCTCCTGCTTGGCGCTGGGCAGCGCCATGCTCACGCGACTGGACGTACGCACCATCGCCCGGCCGCTGATGCAGGAACTCGCGACGGCCACGGGTCTGTCCGTATCCCTGTGCGTTCCCCACAAGCTGTCCATGATCTATCTCGATCACTGCCGCAGCGTGCAGACCCTGTCGCTCACCCTCGACGTCGGCTCTCGCATCCCGCTGGCGACAACGGCAGTGGGGCGCGCGTGGATGGCGTCGCTTCCCGCGCCGGAGCGGGCTGCTGTCATGCAGCAGATCGAGGCTGCGGATCCGCAGGCGTGGCCAGCGGTGTTGCAGGGGATCGAGACGGCGCTGGTCGAGTACCCGAAGGTGGGTGTGGCCTCCTCCTTCGGTGACTGGAAGAAAGAAGTCATCGGCATCGCACGTGCCTTCTCGCCGGGCAACGGGCTGCCCAACATGGCCGTGAACCTCGGTGGCGCAGCGTACAACGCGTCGCCAGAGGAACTGATGAAGGATGGCGTGCCGCGTCTGATCGAGATGGTCTACAACCTCGAATCGCTCCTGCACCGCGGCGTGCGCTAAGCGGCTTTCACCTCGCCCCCGTGACGCAGATTGACCTGCGTCGCGCGTTCACTCTTCCACCTGCTCCCCCATTTCCCGGGCTCAGCCGCTGAGGCCGCGCGTTGCGGCAGAAGTACCGGCAGCCCGCCCGGGACCTCAGCGGTGGACAGCAACAAACGCTGGCACTTGCTCAAGCGTTCGTCCCAAGCCGCGGATCCTGCTGTGCGACGAGCCGTCGCTGGGCACTGGCCCAGGCGATCCTGCCGCCCATCCTGGACTTGCTGCGTGCCTGGGCGTCCGAGGGCACGAGCATTGTTGTCGTGGAGCAGTACGTGGACATCGCGCTGTCGATCGCTACTCGCGCGATCGTGATGGAGAACGGCGAAGTGGTTCTTTCGGGAACTGCGTCGGAGCTGGCGGCGGATCCGCGCGTGAGAGATGTCTAGAGGGGACGTCCTGATGTGACTGGACGTCGTTCTGCGGATGCGAGCGCCGCCCGCCTAACGCGACGCTGGTCGGCCTCACGACGGTTCGTTCCTGCGCGCTTGCCTGCCGGGCACCGCCAGGGCGACGTTTAACACCGACCCTGAGCCAACGCGGCGCCGGGCACACAGTGCTCGCGTGCTTTCCCCACTAGGCCCCGCCTGTTAGCGAGCTGCCTCGAGCGCAGCGGCACGCAAGCACGTACCGCAACGCAGACGACCTCAACCGCTTATGCGGCATCCGAGGGTAATTACCTATTGAGTGCGCCATCGGGTTCAGAAAACAATGTGTCCGTTCCGTAGATCGGAACAGGTGGACCGAAATACCTGATTTTCAACCAGAGGACCGACTCGATGAAATTGAGAACCGCACTTCTCGCTGCCATTCTCGCGCTGGCCGGCACCGGCCAAGCTCTTGCGCAGACCGTTTACAAGGTCGGGTCTACGCCGACCGGTCAGCCATTCACTTTCCTGGACGTCAAGACCAACACCATTCAAGGAATGATGGTTGACCTGATCTCCGAGATCGGGGCCGACCAAGGTTTCAAGGTCGACATCCAGCCGACTCAGTTCGCGGTGCTGATTCCGTCCCTCACGGGCGGACGCATCGACATCATGTCGGCAGCAGTGACCATCACTCCGCAACGTGCAGAACTGGTCGATTTCACCCAGCCCGTTTTTCCGTACCAAGAGGGGCTCATAGTTCAGAAGACCGACGAGAAGCCCTACAAGTCAGTGGCGGACCTGGAGGGGCAGGTGGTTGGCGTTCAGGGCGGGACGACTTACGAAGCGATGCTGCGTCGCGAGGGCAAGTTCGCCGAAATCCGTACCTACGACTCGATCGCCGACATCATGCGCGACGTTCAACTGGGTCGCATCAAGGGCGGCTTTGCCGACGAACCAATCGTGCGATTCCGCCTTAGCCAGGACAAGAACGCAACGATCAAGCTTGTCAACACCTACCAGGCAAAGGTGGTCGGCGACGTTGCTCTGGCGGTGAAGAAGGGCAACAAGGAATTGCTCGACAAGCTCAACGCCGGCATCGCCAAGCTCAAGGCCAATGGCCGCGTGCAGGCGTTGCAGGAGAAGTGGGGACTGCGCTGAGCGCGCCCGTATCAACCAATCAATGACGACAGAGGTGTACCCAGAAATGGAATTCGTGAAGCTCGCCGTGCAGGACCGCATTGGCATCATTTCGCTCGACCGGCCGGGCAAGCTCAATGCCATGACACGGCAGATGTACCAGGAGATCAGCGCGGCGCTGGTGCAGATGGACAACGACCCTGAAGTCTGGGTCATCGTGGTGCGCTCGACCACCCCCAAGGCGTTCTCGGCCGGTGCCGACCTGTCGATCCTGCACACGGTGCTGACCAGCGGCGAGTTCAACTGGCAGGCGTTCCGCCCCGACCGGTTCGACATGGGGTTGCAGGTTTCCAAGCCGGTGATCGCGTCCATCGATGGCTTCTGCCTGGCCGGCGGCATGGAACTGGCCTTGAGCTGCGACATGCGTGTCGCAGCGGAAACGGCTGTGTTCGGCACGCCGGAGGTCACCTGGAGCGTGCTGCACGGTTTTGGCGCACTCATGCTCCCTCGCCTCACCAGCCTGGGCAAGGCGATGGAAATCATGATGACCGGTGAGCGGATGTCGGCGGCCGAGGCTGAGCGTCTGGGCCTCGTCAATCGCGTGGTCCCACCGGGCGAACTCGAATCGGCAACGATGGGGCTTGCGCGCCGGATCGCGCGCAACGGCCCTATCGCCGTGCGCATGACCAAGGAGATCACCCTGCGCGGCCTCAACATGTCGCTGCATGACGGCCTGCGCCTCTATCGCGAACTCAACCGTACAGTGCACGCGTCGCAAGACTCCGTCGAAGGCATGGAGGCCTGGCGCGAGCGCCGCGAGCCCCAGTACACCAATACCTGAAAGGTGCCTTTGATGCGAGTGGTGCAGCTGGGTTTTGGTGCGGTCGGGCGCGAGAACGTGCGCCAACTGCTGGAGCGGGGTCACGAGGTGGCGGGAATCGTCGATACCCGCCCCGACCTAGCCGACGAGGTCGGGCGGGCCTTCCCGCAGCTGCACAGGGAGGGCGTTGCCGTCGGCGCCCACCTCGCGCAATGTCTGCACGCCGCAAGACCAGACGTGGTCCTTCAGGCCACGTCCTTTCAGGAAGACCAGATGGTCGAGACGGCAAGGGCGGTGGCACTCGCGGGCGCCGACCTCGTGACGATCAACGGTCTGGCATTCATCCAGCGTCGCCACCCGGCGCTCTTCGCGGCGGTTGACGCCATCGCACGCAATGCCGGCATCCGCGTGCTGGGTGCGGGCCTCATTCCGGGGTTCCTCAGCGACCTCCTGCCCGTGTTCCTCACGGGCGGGTGCGCGCGCGTCGATGCCGTCGAAGTCAGGCGACTTGCGGACTACTCGGGCTGGGGGCCCGACGTCATGCGGCGCTATGGCTTTGGATTGCGGCAGCAGGAGTTCGATGCCGGCGTCGCCAGGGGGGAAATCAGCCTCTTCAAGGCCCTTTGGCAGTCCGCCGACATGATCGCCGCCACGCTCGGGTGGAACGCCACCCGCGAGAAGGAATGGAAGCAGCCGATCCTGTCCGCGCGGCTGCGCCGAGGAGCGCACGTGGCCGTGGAGCCGGGCACGGTTGGCGGCTTTCGCCATGCCGTCCAGCTCGAAGACGACCGCGGCCGCCAGGTGCGCGTCGAGGTGCACGGCCTGATCGATCCGCAAGGCCCCGACGAGGCCCCTTCCACCAGCGTGCGCATCGGCGGCCAGCCCGGCATGGAATGCACGCTCGGAGGCGAAGTCTGCAGCGCCGCGGGCGCGCTGGCCGCCAGCTCCGCGCGGATGGTGAACGCCATCGCGCGCCTCGCGCAGGCGCAGCCAGGGGTACGCCAGACGACCGACCTGCCGACGATCGTGTGCGCCTGACACTCAATTGCACAACGTCATGACAGACTTCCTCGGAGACCAGCGCACCGTCGTCCATGTGCTGCAGCACCAGGCCCGCGAAAACGGCGACCGCGTGTGGATCAGCATTGACGACCGGGACTTCACGGTGCGGGACATGGACCTGCGATCAACCCGGCTGGCGGAGTCCTTGCGGCGGCTGGGCGTGGGGCCGGGCGATCCGGTCCTGGTGATGCTGCCCAACGGCGTCGAGTTCGTCGACACCTGGCTTGCGCTGGCGAAGCGGCATGCCATCCAGGTGCCGGTGAACACCGCCTACCACGGTGCAATGCTGCAGCACATCGTCAGTGATTCGGGGGCCCGGCGCATCGTAATCCATTCGGATTACGTCAAGCACCTGGTGGAGGCAGGTGCCGAACCGGTGTCGCCGCTCGAAACGATGATCATCGTGGGCGAGCGCCCAGCGGCTGAAGTCGTCTCGCAAGCACGAAACCGCTCCTGGAAAGTGCTCGAATACGAAGGCCTGCTCGATCCGGGTGCCTGCGAAGACGTTGCGCAACTCGCAGCGCCGAACTACTTCGACGTCGCGTCGATCATGTACACCTCAGGCACCACCGGGGCATCGAAGGGTGTCATGGTGACGCACGCGCACTCCTACCAGTATGCAGCGGCCGACAACGCGCTGCAGCTCGCACCGGGAGACGTGTACTACGCGCCGCTGCCACTCTTTCACATTGCCGGCCAATGGGCCGTCGTCTACAACTGCCTTATTCGTGGGGCGCGTGCCGTGATCAAAGCGCGCTTCAGCCTGGGCGACTTCTGGAACGACGTTGAGAAGTACGGTGTCACCACGACCTTCATGCTCGGGGCCATGGGGAGCCTGCTGCATCGCACCACGGAGGCGCGCAGAACGACCCTCGCCAAGGTGCTCATGTCGCCGCTCATCCCGGAGTACCGCGAGTTCTGCGAGAAATTCGGGGTCCGCGTGACGACTTCGTACGCCTCCACGGAAGTCAACGGCGTTATCGCGACGGACCTGAATCCGCCCAACCACCAGACGTGCGGCCGCCTGCGTGCCGACAAGTTCGAAGTCCGGCTTGTCGACGAGCGCGACGAGGAAGTGGCGATTGGCGAGGTGGGTGAGTTGGTCGTGCGGCCGCGGCTTCCGTGGATTTGCATGGTCGGCTACTGGGGCCGTCCAGCCGAGACTGCTGCTGCCTGGCGTAACGGCTGGTTGCACAGCGGTGACTTGCTGCGCCGCGATGCGGACGGCTATTACTACTTCGTCGATCGTCTCAAGGACAGCATCCGACGCCGCGGCGAAAACATCTCCTCCGTCGAGGTGGAGAGCATCATCAACACGATCCCGGGGGTCATCGAATGCGCGGTCGTGCCCGTCGCTTCCGAGTTCACCGAGCAGGAGGTGCTGGCCTGCATCGTTCTCTCCGGCAGCGCGCGTGCCACCGAGGCCGAACTGCACGCAGAGATGGTTTCGCGCCTGCCGAAGTTCATGGTGCCGCGCTATATACGGCTCGTCACCGAGATCCCCAAGACACCAACGGGCAAGCCGCAGAAGTTCAAGCTGCGCAATGAAGTCGACGTGGCCCTGCTGTGGGACGGCGATCCGCGGGAGAGCGCCAGGAGAAAGCCGGTATGAATGCCTTCCTGAACGACGCGCGTGAATTCCTGCCCCTCATCCTGCAGGGCGCATGGGTGACCGTACAGGTCACGGCGGGGTCGCTGCTGCTGTCCACCCTGCTGGGCCTGGGGCTTGCCCTGATGCGCATCTCGCCTTATGCGCTCCTGCGCGTGCCCGCAATGACGCTGATCACCTGCCTGCGCGGCATTCCGATCATCGTGCAGCTGTTCTACATCTACTTCGTTCTGCCGGACATAGGCATCCAGTTGGACGCCATGCAGGCGGCGATCATCGGCCTGGGGGTCGGCTACTCCGCCTATCACGCCGAGAACATCCGCGCTGGACTGCTTGCGGTGGACCCTGGACAGCGCGAAGCGGCGCAGAGCCTTGCGATGGGGCGCTACCTGATCATGCGCCGGATCATCCTGCCGCAAGCCGTGCGCATCATTTTGCCGCCGTACGGGAACATCATGATCATGATGCTGAAAGACTCGTCTCTTGCGTCGGTCATCACCGTCGCCGAGATCACCCGCGCAGGACAGCTGATCGCCGCTTCGACGTTCAAGAACATGACCGTGTTCACCATCGTGGCACTCGTCTACCTGGCCATGAGTCTCCCGCTCACGGCGATGAGCGCAGCCCTGGAAAGAAGGTTCAAAGCCAAATGATCGAAGTCCACGACGTCGTCAAGTCCTTCGGCCAAACCCAGGTCCTGAAGTCAATGTCCTTCTCGGTCGCGAAAGGAGAAGTGGTCTGCCTGATCGGGCCGTCGGGTTCCGGCAAGTCGACCATGCTGCGCTGCATCAACGGGCTGGAGCACTATGACAGCGGCTCCATCATGGTGGACGGGCTGAAGGTGGATCCGGCCAAGCCGACGATCCGCACGATCCGCGCGCAGGTGGGCATGGTGTTCCAGCGCTTCAACCTGTTCCCGCACATGACCGCCCTGGAGAACGTGGTGGCGGCGCCGACCCTCGTGCGAGGCATCGACCGGGCGACGGCGGAGCGCAGCGCGAGGGAACTGCTGGCTCGCGTGGGGCTCGACCAGAAGGCGAACAACTATCCGTCACAGCTGTCCGGCGGGCAGCAGCAGCGCGTAGCCATTGCGCGCTCGCTCGCCATGAATCCCAAGGTCATGCTGTTCGATGAGCCCACCAGCGCGCTCGATCCCGAACTCGTGGGCGACGTCCTGAACGTGATGAAGGCGCTGGCCCGGCAAGGCATGACGATGATCGTCGTGACCCACGAGATGGAATTCGCCGCGGAGGTCGGAACACGCGTTCTCTTCCTGGATCAAGGCAAGATCGTGGAGCAGGGTCCGCCCGGCGAGATCCTGCGTTGCCCCAAGAATCCGCGCGCGCAGGACTTCCTCCAGCGCATCCTTCACAAGGAGCTGTTCGTGCGGGAGCCGGTGGCGTGAAGACATCCGCGCAGACCCCGCCGCGGGAGGGCTCCTACTGGGTTCTTGGATTGCCTGCCGTCCCGAACTCGGCTGTGTCGAGTGGGCAGCTCTGGGACGCCGTTGTCGTCGGAGCCGGATTCGCGGGCCTGAGCTGCTCCATCGAGCTGGCTGAAGCGGGCATGCGGGTACTCGTGCTCGACGCCGGCAAGATCGGCGACGGCGCGTCGTCGAAGGCGGCGGGATCATTGGCGAACCTGCCGAAGGCCAAGCTTGCCGATCTCACCAAGCTCTACGACGCCGAAACTGCCGCGACGGCGTATCGCGAGTACGCATCGGCTCGTCAGTTCACCGAAAACCTGATCGCACGGCTCGGCATCGACTGCGACCTTCAGAAGTCGTTGTGGAGGGTGCTGGGCGCACACACGGAAAAGGCGTTCCACCGGTTGCGTGTCGACGCTGACACCATCCGGGCGAAACTTCCCGACACCCGCGTCCTGGAACGCGGTGAGTTGGGTGAATTCATCGGTTCATCCGCGTATCGCGGAGGGCTGCTCGTGCCGGACAGTGCGACAGTCAACCCGGCGAAGCTCCACTTCGGCCTGGCTGCGCACGCACGTCGCGCCGGTGTGAGCATCCTGCAGGACTCGCGTGTGAGCCACATCGAAGAAGACGCGGGCGCCCATGAAGTCACGACATCGGAGGGCTTCGTCGCACGCGCTAAACAGCTCGTGATCGCGACCAATGCCCAGACGGCGGACTGGCCGCAGCCCCGTCTGGCGGAACTGGCGTCGTACATCGCCGCGGTGCCGTCCTTCGTCGTCGTTACAGAGACGCTTCCGGCTGCGCACGTCCGACGCATCATCCGGGGGGCGCACATTTTCGGCGACAGCTGCAAGGTGCTGAATTACCTGGCTCTCGCTCCATGTGGCTCGCGCATCGTCTTGAGCTCGCGGGCAGGGTTCCGGGAAGGGACCACCTGGCAAAAGGCGCAGCGTATCCACGCTGACATGGCGACGCGCTTCCCCGCGCTCGAGGGTACCCGTATCGAGCACTACTGGAGTGGTCGTTTCGCGATCACCGAGGACCTCGTGCCGCACATCGGTCGCACCGGGAGCATGCACTGGGTCCTGGGCTGCTGCGGAACCGGTATCACTCTGGCCAACTACCTCGGATACAAAGCGGCGCGTAGTGTCCTCGGCGCTGAGGATGCCTCTACCGTTTTCAGCATGCCACTGCGGAAGGTACCCGCCTGGAAGCGAAAGCCGGTTGTGCTGGGTGCGGCCATCCGCGCCTATCGCGTGTACGACCGGTTCATGAACTGAAGGGGAAGCGCGTTGGCCGGATTCCAGGCTCATTCCGACGAGGCGGTCGGGGCAGCAGGTGTGCGCATCGCGGACTACTGCACGCACGTGGAGGCGGCGCTGCTGGCGGAGATGCGCGGCGAGCTGACCGCGGTGCCCAAGCGCACGTTGCACCGCAGCGGCGTGTACGCAAGCAGTTGCCATGCATCCTGGTGGACGCGAGGCGTCGTCTTCTACCACAACCTGTTCGGAGCCGACACGGCGCGGCCGGGCAAAGCCGGCCCTGCCTACAAGTCCGTGCAACTGGTGGTGGATGAGGTGACCCTGGAGCCGGTGCTGGCGCTCTCCGGCTCTGTCGTCAGCACGATGGTTCCGGTGGCGGTGTCTTGTCTGGCTGCGCAGCGCCTCGCAAGTCCGCAGTCCTCGGTGCTCGGACTGATCGGCGCCGGGTTGCAGGCGCGACTGCATCTCTCTGCGCTAAAGTCCCTCTTCCCGCTCGAGCGCGTCCTGCTGCACTCCCGATCGCAGGCTTCCTGCGCGACGCTGATCGCACATGCGAACGCGTTGGGGATCGACGCACGCGCAGCCAGCCCCGAGGAAACCGTTGCGGGCTCGGACATCGTCGTGAGCAGCATCTCCGAGTCGCTCGGCATCCGCCCCTTCCTGTCTTTCAATTGGCTGCGCCAGGGGACTTTCGTCAGTTCGGTCGACCTTCTTCGCCCATGGGCGGCGCATGCGTCGGGTACCCGGCGCTTCCTGGTGGCAGACGACCCCTCGCAGGTGACGAGCCTGGCCGACGAGGGTCGGATGCCGGCGTGCGGAGTCATTGACGCCTCGCTCGCGCAAGTCCTGAGCGGCTCCGTGTCCGTTCCTGCCGGCCCTCGCGCAATCGTGCATCCCGGCTGTCCGTCTACGCTCTTCGGGACGACTGAAGCCATCCGGGCGGCTCTGACCGCGCGCCAGGTCTAAAGGCTTCCGGTGGGTCGCTCTGGCCTTCGCGGCGTGCTTGGGATTCCATCGTTTCGCGCGATGTTCGTTGCCGGCGGCGGTTACTACGTCGGCAACGCGATGCAGAACACGGCGGCGTCCTGGCTGGTGTTGGAGCGCTCCGGGTCTTCGGTCGTAACGGCGCTGGTGCAGACAGCAGCGTTCGCGCCCATGTTCCTGTTCTCGCTGCCGGCAGGCGTGCTGGCGGATACGGCCGACCGCCGGCGGCTGATGCTCGCGGTACAGGCCGTCTATGGCGGCAGTGCACTGCTTCTGGCGTTGCTGGAGTTGACCGGCGCCCTCGGTCCGCAGCGGTTGTTGTGGCTCACGTTCGTGCTGGGTACCTGCGTGGCGATGCAGTCGCCGTCGTGGAATTCCGCGGCCAGCGAAACGGTCGAGACGCGCGACATACCCCACGCGGTGACGCTGTTCTCGATGGCCTACAACGGGGCACGCGTGCTGGGGCCGCTGCTGGCCGGGCTGATGCTGTCGGCGTTCGGCGCGGGCTACGTGTTCTTCGTGGCGGCCCTCGCCGCAATGGGAATGAGCTACGCCACGTGGAACTGGCCACCGGCACCTCCCGCGAAGAGCCGGCTGCCGGCCGAGCGGCTCTGGGCCGGCACCGCGCTTGCACTGCGCTACGCCTGGCACTCGCCCGCCACCAGCGCGCAACTGGCGCACACCATCGCCTTTTGCATGATCGGCTCCGCAGTCTGGGCATTGCTACCGCTTATCGCGAAGCAGCGGCTTGGTCTTGATGCGTCCGGCTTCGGCATGTTGATGGCATGTCTTGGTGGTGGTGCCATTGCCGCAGGTCTTCTTCTCGGCGAGGTGCGCTCCCGTGTCGAGCTCGCGCCGCTGGCGGCCACCTCGAAGGCGCTCTTCGCCCTTGCGATGCTCGCGGTGGCTTTCTCCGCGCAACTCCTGCTCGTGTGCCTGGCGCTCGCGGTTGGCGGCATGGCGTGGATGGCCATGTTGGCCACGCTAAACGCCGCTACCCAGACGAGCGTGCCCCTGTGGATCCGTGCGCGTGCGACCGCTATGCACAACGCGTCGTCGTTGGGGTCGTTCGCATTGGGATCGCTCGTCTGGGGTGCGCTGGCTGACCTCGCCAGTTTGCCGGCGTCGTTGTGCGCGGCTGCAACCTGCCTGCTGCTCTCCGTTGCGCTTCAAAGGCATTTCCCGCTGCGCATGGGCACGGATTCGGAAACGACCATCGCCCAGGGAAATTCGCCGGTGCAGGTGGCCGACGAACCCGACTTCGAAGCGGGTCCGGTTGCCGTCGAGTTCATCTACGTTGTCAATCCGTCCGACGCCAAGCCGTTTCTGGAGACCGTGCAGCCGCTCGCGGACTTCCGCAGGCGCAACGGCGCGACGTTCTGGCGCATCTACAGGGATCTCGGTCAGCCCGGGCGCTACGTGGAGCGCTTCATCGTCACGTCCTGGGGGGACTACCTGCGCCAACGCGAGCGGCAAACCTTGGCGATCCAGCAGCTGGAAGCCCACGCACGCAGCTTCCAGGTTCCCGGGCTGCCCGTCGTCACACGCCATTACCTCGCCGAACGCGCGGCCTGGCGGTGAGTCTATTCCTGCAACCCTTCCGATGAAGATTCACATGTCCCTCTTCAACTGCAAAGACAAAGTGGCGGTCGTCACCGGCTCCAGTCGTGGAATTGGCCGCGCCATGGCACTCCGCCTGGCCGAGCATGGCGCGCGCGTGGTCGTCTCCAGCCGCAAGGCGGACGCCTGCGAGGCAGTCGCCCGTGAAATCCGTGCGATTGGCTCAGAGGCATTGGTCATTCCAGCGCACATCGGCCGCAAGGAGGATCTCCAGCGGCTGGTGGACACGACGGTCCAGGCATGGGGCGGTATCGACACGCTGGTCTGCAATGCAGCGGTCAATCCGTACTTCGGCCCGGCAGCCGGCATGAGCGACGAATCCTACGACCGTGTAATGGATGCGAACGTCAAGGGCAACTTCTGGCTGTGCAACATGGCCATCCCGCACATGATCGGCCGCCCCGATCCTTCCGTGATCATCGTGTCGTCGATCGGCGGCCTGCGCGGCTCGGCCAGCCTGGGCGTGTACGCGCTATCCAAGGCTGCGGACATGCAACTCGCTAGGAACATCGCGGTGGAATTCGGCCACGCGGGCGTGCGCGCCAACTGCATCGCACCGGGGCTCGTCCGGACCGACTTCGCCCGGGCACTGTGGGAGGACCCCGCCATCCTGAAAAAGCGCCTGCGCGATGCGCCGCTCGGGCGTATCGGCGAGCCGGACGAGATCGCCGGCGCCGCGGTTTTCCTGGCTTCGAGCGCCTCGCGCTTTATGACCGGCCAAACGATAGTGATCGACGGTGGTGTCACCGCGGGCATGCCTGCGTCCGCGCTGGAAGAGGAACAGTAATGGAGCCGCAGTCCAGTTTCTCGGGAACGCGACCCGTCGCTCCCCAGCACGCCTTCGATGTCTCCAGGCTGCAGAAGTGGCTTGCTGGGCGCATTCCGGGTCTTGAGGGGGCGTTGCACCTCGAGCAGTTCAAGGGTGGGCAGTCCAATCCCACCTTCCTGTTGCGCGCTGGGAACCAGCGCTGGGTGCTCCGGCGCAAACCACCCGGGGTTCTGCTGGCCTCGGCACACGCCGTAGAGCGAGAGTTTCGGGTGCTGCGGGCGCTGCAATCCACGGATGTCCCCGTGCCTTTCGCCCACGTGCTATGCGAGGACCCTGAGGTCATCGGCTCAGCTTTCTATGTGATGGATCATGTGGAGGGCCGCATCTACTGGAACCCAGCGCTGCCGGGCCTGACGCCGCGCGAGCGTGCCGCGCTCTTCGATGAGCTGAATCGGGTCATCGCGGCATTGCACACTGTCGATCCGACGAGCGTCGGCTTGGCGGACTACGGCAGGCCTGGTGCCTACATTGAGCGGCAGGTCAGTCGGTGGACTCGCCAATATCGCTCCTCGGAGACAGAGAAGATCGAGGCGGTCGAGCGGCTGATCGAATGGCTGCCGTACCACGTGCCGCGCGAGAAGCCGGCACGCATTGTCCATGGGGACTACCGGATGGACAACGTGATCTTCCATCCGAGCGAGCCGCGCATCTTGGCGGTGCTCGACTGGGAACTCTCCACTTTGGGGGACCCCGTCGCCGACTTTGCCTACCACTGCATGAACTGGCGGTTGCCGGCGACCGGCTCGCGGGCGTTGGGCGGCGTTGACGTGAGATCGCTTGGCATCCCGACGGAACTTGAGTATGCGCGGCGCTATTTCGAGCGGGTCGGGCAGGACGAGGCGCCGTCGCCCGCGACATGGACCTTCTATATGGTCTTCAACATGTTCCGCCTGGTCGGCATTCTCCAGGGGGTGGCGGCGCGCGCGCAGCAGGGCAACGCATCGAGTGCGCATGCGGTGGCCACCGGAAATCGCGCCCGGCCGCTCGCTGAGCAGGCCTGGGAACTCGCACAAAGCCTTCGCACCTATGCTTAATCGGAAACCAACATGGACTTCGACTACTCGCCCAAGGTTAGAGAACTGCAGCAAAGGCTCACGCGTTTCATGGAGGAGCACGTCTACCCGGCGGAACAAGCCACCGAGCACGAATTGAACGGTTACCGCGCGGCGGGGAACGCGTTTCAGACGTCGCAGACGATGGAAGATCTAAAGCGCAAGGCGCGTGCAGCCGGTCTGTGGAATTTGTTCCTGCCGGATTCGCATCTCGGCGCAGGACTCACTAACGTGGAGTACGCGCCGCTCGCCGAAATCATGGGCAGGTCGCTTATTGGGTCAGAGCCTTTCAACTGCTCCGCGCCGGATACCGGCAACATGGAAACGCTGGTTCGCTACGCAACGCCTGAGCAGCAGGAGCGCTGGCTCAAGCCGTTACTAGAAGGTGAAATCCGTTCGGGCTTCGCGATGACCGAGCCCCAGGTCGCATCGTCCGACGCAACGAACATCGAAGCGCGCATCGAACGTGACGGCGATCACTACGTCATCAACGGGCGCAAGTGGTGGACCTCGGGCGGAAACAACCCGCGCTGCAAGATCCTTATCTTCATGGGTAAGACGGACCCGTCCAACCCAGATCGCCACAAGCAGCAATCAATGGTCCTCGTTCCGATGGAAACGCCGGGCGTCAAGGTGCTGCGTCATCTCACGGTTTTCGGGTATGACCATGCGCCTGAAGGGCATGCCGAAATCGACTTCGAGAATGTGCGCGTTCCGGTGAGTAACGTCCTGTTGGGCGAAGGTCGAGGATTCGAGATCGCGCAGGGACGACTTGGCCCCGGGCGCATTCACCACTGCATGCGCGTGATCGGCCGCGCGGAGCGAGCACTCGAAATGATGTGCGCGCGATCGCTTGAGCGTCGAACGTTCGGCCGCAAACTGGCGGACCAGGGGGTTACGCGCGAGCGGATCGCGCAGGCGCGCATAATGATCAACCAGTCGCGCTGGCTGGTTTTGCACGCTGCGTGGAAGATGGACAAGGTCGGCAACAAGGCGGCCAAGCAGGAGATCGCCATGATCAAGGTAGCAGCACCATCCATGGCACTGCAGGTGATCGACTGGGCAATGCAGGTGCATGGCGGCGGCGGGGTGTGCGAAGACTTTGGCCTGGCACGTACGTACGCTAGCACTCGAACGCTCCGGTTTGCCGATGGGCCCGACGAGGTGCACCGCAATGCCATTGCAAAGTCCGAGCTCGTCCGATTCGAAGGCCGAGAGGCCATTTCAAGATGAAGCTATTGCCACAGTTCGAACTCCAATTCAAGGCTGTCGATAAGAGCGAACGGGACCTTACGTTCCCCTGCGACGAGAACGGCCGTGTCGAACTCGACGGACTCACGGAGCGGGGCCGCTTGGAGTACTTGTTCGCTCGGGCGATGGTCCGGAGGCACTATACCGTGGAGGTCTGCCGCCGTTATTCTCTGAGCGTAGAGGCGCCAACCTGATAACGTTTCGGAAGTTACGCATCAGAGTCGGCATCTCAGCATGGCGGCAGCTTCGACGATGATGTTGAGGCGCGTGACATGAAGATTAAGGCAAACATCGCCAATAGGCTCGCTTGCAATGTACCGTCCTTCGAGAAGATGGCGGAAGTGTTTCGTGCAGCCTATGAGCAGATGCGATCTTCATACTCCGGCCGTTCGAATGGCAGTAGTAATGCAATTTGCATAAGTGACTTTGACGAATCGCTCCGCCTCTTCAGCGTTTCAGTCTTATCCGTGTCTCTCCGGATTCAGTTCCTGCCGTTTCTAGACTCGAGTGGCGTTCTCGTCGGACAGGTCGCTATCCAAGAGGTGAGCCCGTGCGGGCGTAGGCCTCAAGCTAGCATATTGCGGTTCACCGAGGAAGGTTCAGTGGAGGCATTCATTGAGAATGATCGTTATCCGGACGAACTAAGTTTGCGGGAGTGGTTGCCCGACGTGGTACTCAGCGTCGTCTTTGATGTTCTTCAAGGTAGAGCTCGAGCGACGTTTGAGAACGAGTGACCAAGGAGATATTTGCTCCGCGGTTTACTGGGGTGCTGCTCCCCACCGTGTGGCGCACCGGGAGCCGACCGAAATCGACCGCTTTCGTACATCTTGGGTACAGCATGTACGGAAAAACTAGGTTGATCTGGGTTCGGGCAGAGCGCAGGATCTGGACGCCCGTTTCGTACAGAAGTCGCGCCATGTCCCGCACCTTCGCCTACTGCCGCGTTTCCACCTCTGCTATGGGCACGTCGCGCGAAAGGATACAGGGCTGGGTTTCGAGCACGGTGATGCGGTTGATGACGCTTCCGGTCCCTAATGGCGCACTAAAGGCCGGGGTAGGTCGCAGCATCGTGGGCACCTCAGGAAGAGGCATCGCAGTTCCCGCGGCGGCTGACTACGAACGCACGCCACGGGGCTTCCGCCGATTCCGCGTGTGACACCGATTGGTGCCAGCGCGAAAGCGGCGATGATGGCCGGGCGGCCCTCAGCTCCGCTCTGTTCTCAAAGAATGGTGGACTCTTGACGCTCAAACCGGCATTAAACTTCGGCTTGAAGATCGCGACTAAGTGAAGCCGCGAGCTCGACGCATAGATGAAGGGCCACATAGCCCGTCCCGACATCAACTCTCGCACCTTCCTGATGCTGGCCGAAGTCGCCGAACGCATGGGCCGAGTTCATGAGCACATAAGTGCCTCTTGAGACCTTCTTGGACAACTTCACAGTCCTATCAGTCCCCGTCATGAGATTTAGAAGCCGGATGCGGTGCACGCCCTGCGGGAAGGTCGTCTCCCAATCAGCAATGCCGCGCTCGTTGTTGCGCTTCCAGATGTCCATCCAGCCCGAAGGAATGCGCCTGTCTGGCAGCTCCGCTGACCAGATCAGCTCGAAGATCCGATCGACGAATCCGCGGATGTGCGTCAGGAGGGCACCGGGGTCATCCGGCAGGTCCTCGACACCCCGGACCAAGTACCTCGACAGCTTCGAGTCTAGTCCGCCTAGCTGCGCAATGCGGCGCTCGAGCACGCCGCGCATGTTGGTCTCATAGGCTGGTGTAGTCCCAAAGAGCCTCGCCATTGCGGTGGCGTCGTTCGGCAACTCGCTGAGCATGCGAACGAGCAGCCGGTTAGGCCGCTGAAGTTTGTTGCCGGAGAGCTGGACAAGACCTCGTTCGAGGAGGACGTCGGCATCGGCGACCGCCACATCGGCTCTTGGCACGCTCGACTGCTCGTTCACCAAGCGAAAGAGATCGCGGCTGCTGGTGGTGCAGTCTTCCCACAGGGCATCGAGTCGATCCCGCACGATAGGGTAGGCTCCCTCGCAGCCATCCCGCATGCTGTCCACGCTGACTTCGCCGGGCTGGCTTCTGGACGCGAGTTCGTTCAAGACCTCGAGCACCAAGATGGGATAACCGTTTGTCCATCCCCAAAGCTCAGTCCGGGCGCCTGCGGTAAGTTTCATCTCCGGCGTTTGCCGCAGTACCGCGTCGAGATCCTGCTCATCGAAGCACCCAACCCTGATCGGCGACTGGTCGAAGATGTTCCAGAAGTCGCTGGTCTGGGCATCTGGATGCCGAATGAGTTCTCTCAGCGTGCGCCGGCTTGCCGTGACGAGGCGCAGGCTGGGCTTGGCCGCAAGCTCGCGCATCTGGTCCCAGAGGTTTCGAGTCAGCCGCCCGTTGGCTAGTGCCTTGTCGAAGCCGTCCAGCACTGCGAGCACCTTTCCGTCTTCGACCAGGGAAGCCAGCGCCGTCGAAATGTCCTCGTAGGGGCTGCCTTCGGCACCCTTCAGGAACTCGGCGTAATCGGGATGCCGAACCTTCAACGCGTCGATCAACTCCGTTCTCAGGCGCTTCAAGAACTCGTCATCGTCAGGCGGTGTTCGATGGCCCAGATCCCAGTGGATGAAGGCGGTGTAGTGATTCCCGGCGCGCAGTCGTCGGATGACTTCGGAGACCAGCACTGTCTTTCCCGCGAACCGCGCCCCAATGACTTGAAGGTGGTCCGGAACAGGCTTGGTCAGCGCGCCCAGCATGCGCTGAAGCAACGCCTCGCGGCCAATGCACGGGGGCACATCGGCACTGCAAATCCGGAACCGGCGATCAGGCATGCTCTTCCTCCGCTTCAGCGCGTGCGCGGCTGGTCACCACGTCAGCGTCTTGCTGTTGTTCGATCCATTGCGCCATCAAGGGGATGGCCAGTCCGTACTGGCCGTCGCCGATCTCACCGCTGAACTCGACGAGATCCAGTTCACGCAAGTACGCGACGTCGGCATCGAGATCTGCCGCCTCTGCCTCGGCGCCGACCTGAGCCAACTGCTCGCGCAGGGTGCCGAAGCCCAGATGCTGGCCGTGCTTGAACGCCAGTGCGCACTGAAGCAGGATGAGCTGGCGCCGACAACCTCCCGTCTTGGGGCCACGCGCGGCGTAGTCCCACAGACTGGCGAAGTGCTCGTTGTCACGCACCAGTGCTGTCGCTGCGTCCTCCACCACGGCTAGGGTGACGGATCGCGTCTTGGCCTGGCTCGCGAAGTGGAAGATTCGGTTGCACAGGCACTGGATCAGGTATGGCTGCCGAGCCGTGAGCGCGATGATCTGCTCGATCGATTCGTCCGAGAACGTTAGGCGATCGCGCACGGGCTCCGTGACGACGCGCCGCGCGCTGTCTGCATCCAGCGCGGTGACGGGGATACTCGTTCCAAGGCCGTAGAGCGCCGACCAGTGTTCCTCGCGCAGCCGCTTCAGCCGCCGTGAGCCAGTGAGGATGGCCGAGAAGCGTGGGTTCGACTGGATCAGGAAGCGGATGTTCTCCGGTACCTGGGGAGACGTCACGGCGTTATCGATGCCTTCTTGGAGCTTGTCGAACTCGTCGAGCATGAGCACGATGCCCAAGCCCTGCGAGTCGGCGATCTCGAGAAGAATGCCCAAGTAGTCGCGGAAGTCCGCGAAGGGGGACTGATCCGAAACGCCGCTGCGACAAGCCTTGCGGATCCTGCCGCTCTCCTGCAGCTTGGCTAGTTTGCTGGGCCCCATCAGCGCCTCACGGTTCACTGTCGAACCATCGGGCAAGGGCGTGTCCACCTCCAGCCCGGCGATGCCCTTGGACAGTTCGAACGCAATCAGCCGGAACACTTCAGCGGTGGGCACCCCGACCGCCTGTGCGGCTCCCTCGGCCGCCTGCAGGCTCGCATACACCGCCAGCCATCCCGGAATGGCCGTGCGTCCCTCCAAGTGCTTCAGGATCGAGGTCTTCCCGGCGCGCCGGTTGCCCTCCAGCAACACCACGTTGCCATGGGTGGCGATCTGGTTGCTGATCTGCGCGATGAGCCTCTCGCGACCATAAAAGACGGCATGCCCGTGCTGCGGCTCGAGCGGACTGCCGGTCACGTATGGATTCGCTCCCAGCGCCTCCAGAGCACCCTGAGGCGTGAGGGCCGCCGGCTTGGCCACCCGAATCGCCAACTCGAGTACCCCGCTGAGATCGCCCCCGGTCAAAGTACGGGCTTGCCACTGCAGTTTCAGCACCAGGCGGTCTCCCACCTTGGGCGTCTCGCCGTTCAGCGTGAAGGGCAGCGTCCCGCGCTCGGCTAGATAGCCGCTCGACACAACGCCCCAGTCCGGCTCGGACCGCAGCTGCAGATCGCGCAGCGGCAGTACACCCGCGTTGCTCACAGTCACCGTGAACTCGGCCGCACTGCCCGCGGGCAGCGTTTCCGGCAACTGGGAGACGCGCAGTTCGGCGCTGCTGGTCAGGTCATCGATCAATGCCCGCAGCCAGTCGCGCAAGCGCTCTGCCACAGCCCGCGCCTGGGCGTCCACTGGGTGGTGGCCGCTCGCCTGGTCTGCCACGCGGAGGACGGCTCGTTCGGCATCCTGCAGCACGCTGAGCAGCCCCGGACCCGGCGGAATCTGCGCCGCGCCCGCCAGAGGTTGCAGCGTGTCAACCAGTGGCCTCAGCCAGCGTGCTGCTGCACTGCCGACCTCCTCCTGCGCCAACCACCTGCGGGGCGAAGCGCTCATCGCCACCAGAGATTCCAATTCGCCAAGTGTTGGCGTTGCATCGAGCCCGGCGGCGAACACGGGCAGCTTCTCACTGAAGTCCGCTAGCCACGCGGCAAGCCGATCGGCTTCTCCACCAGGGCTGAGCTGAAGCAAGAAAACCAGGACGTCCGTTCCATGGTCGCGGAACTGGGCCGCCGCCCGCTCCTGCAAGTGCAACGGTGCGACCGGCACGGGAAGCTCGTCCAGGACGCCCCGGTTGAGGTGCTGGATCGCGGCGCCGCGCGCGCGCGCGGTCAGCCAGCTCTGGCAGATAGGGCTCGACAAGTACGCCTGCAGGAAGCCCGCGTCCAGGCGGTGCGGGTCGGCGCGCAGCACATAGAGGCCATTCCCGGCAATCGCGCCCACCGCACCGTTTCTAACGATGGCGGCCTTACCGATGGTGCCCGACCTGGACAGCAACACGTCGCCGGGCACCAGAGCCCAGCGCCGCTCGACGCTCGCCAGCTCAGGCCGCAGCCAGCTCGTGGCGCGCGCGACCTTACCCTTCTGCAAGTCCTTAATCCGCAGGTAGGGCAACACAGGACCCCGCTCGGCCGGCGTCGGGGGCTCGTCCAGCAGATCGGCAGATCGGACGGCGCGGCCCGCGGTCACCTGGGCCACGTCCTTGAGCATGCTGATCGCGACTTGGTGGCCCAGCGCTTCCTGCAGGCTGCTCAGTATGTCTTCGAGGCCGCCCTCTTCCCGGCGGCGCGGGGTGAGGTCCCAGTCGGCGGAGGCGAGCTCTTCGTACGGCACCTCCCATACCGACCGGGCCAGCACGCCCGAGCCGGGTGTGCCCTCGGGCACGCCGAGCGGCAATGGACGGGGAGCACGCAGTTCAGGCCGCAGCACCTCCTGCGCCAGTTGCAGCGCCATCTCAGAGCGAATGATGGGCGCCTTGCGCTGGCCCCTACTATCCGATCGCGCGTCAAACAGAGGGGCCGCGTCCACCATCCGAACGCGGTCCGCTCCGCCTTTACGACGAAGGACCAGCAAGGCACCCTTGACGCTGGCGTAGGGTGCGAAGGACCCCGCAGGCAGCCCCACCACTGCTTCGACCTGGCCATTAGACAGCAGGTGCTGGCGCAGTTCCCGCTCTGCGCCGCCGCGGAACAGGAACGCCTCGGGAACGGCAATTACGGCGCGGCCGTGGGGCTTCAACTGCGCCAACGCATGTTGGACGAACAGGCCCACGCTATCGGCCGTGGGGAACGCAAAGTGCTGATGCCCCCACGCTTCGCGGCTGACCTTTGCGCCGATGGGCGGGTTGGCCAGCACCAGATCGAAACCGTCCCGGCTGGGGCTGTTCGGCTGCCCACGCTCCAGACTGTTGCCCAGCTCCAGTTGCGGATGGTCGATGCCCGCCAGCAGCATGCGCGTGAGGCCGATGATGAACGTCGTCTCGTTAATCTCGATGCCTGCGACCTCGAGCAACGGCCCCGGCCGCTTGGCTTGCTGCCAGCTGCGCTCGGCCTGCTGCCATGCCGCGATCAGAAAGTTGCCCCCGCCGAAGCACGGGTCGTAGACACGCTCACCCTGCTGCGGCTGGGCCAGCGCCGCGACCAGCCGCGCGATGTTGGCTGGCGTCTGGTGCTGCCCGTCGTAGACCTCGCTGGTTTCTGCGAGCACCAAGTCGAACATCTCCAGCAAGCCGCGCCGGTCGGACGGTGTCTCGAACGGCAGATCGGCGATCCACTGCAGTAAGTCTCGCCAATAAACCGTGTTGACCTTGAGCAGTCGGCGCAGCGGCGCCGCCAGACGGCGCAACCAAGGCGCGCCCGCCTTTGCCGCGTCGGCTTCATTGCGTTCGAGCAGGTCGGCCAACTTGTGCACAAGCTCGGCCAGCGCCGCTGGATGTTTCAAGGCATGCCAGTGACGCCAATGCAGTTCCGCAGGCAGTAGCGGCTGATAGGCTCGGTCTTCGAAGACCGCCATGGCTTCTTGCTCGGCCTCGGCTTGGTCGAACCAGCGCAGAAGCAAAAGTGCAGCGACAGCTTCCCGGATCAGCGAGTTGACTTCATGCCGAGACAGTGGACTGTTGCCCAGCGCCGCGTCCATTGCGGAAAGCAGCTGTTTGCAGGTCTCGCGAAGGGAAGGAAGATCTACCACTGGCTCACAGCTCCCCAGCAAATGCCTTGCGCAGGATCGACTCGCGCAGTTGCCCGCGTTCCGCTTGTGCCGCATCGAACTCAGCGCGGAGTTGCCCGCAGTAGGTCTCGGCGCGCTTGAGCGACTCCACGATCTGTTGCTGCATGTCTGAGGGCGGAATCGGCACTTGCAGGGGCGCCAAGTCCTTGCGATTGAGCTGGGGGATGACGCCTCCGTTGGACAAAGCCGCGAGATCCAGCGTCAGGGTCCAGTAGTAGAGGTACTCGGTGCTCAGCACATCCTGGCGAGCGACGATTGCCATCAGGTTCGGGTCGATCAAAGCCCGCCGTCCCAGCAACCGCTTCTTGTTGGTCGCAATCGCGCCGCCCCGCTTCGGCAACACCACCCCGCCCGAAGGAACCGCGTTCCGTCCCGCCTCGCACCTCGGAAGGAACTCACGCGCGACGCCGATCACGCGTTCGTTGCCCTCGATGTTCATGTCGCCAACCTTAACGAGCAGCACCGACTCGTCACCCCCGTCATCAGGGCTCCCCTTGGGCAACGACGCGCCGCCGCGAATATCAGCAACCTCTTCCAGCGCCTGGGGTTGGTAGGCGGCGAGGATCTCGGCGAATCGCTCGTTCAGGATCGCCGGGAATAGTGCATCAATCTCTCGCGAAGCCTCGGCTGCATCGCGCTCGATCTCCTCCACTCGCTCCATGCAAGCCTTGATGCGTAAGACAGTACTGCGCTGCACGTCAAGTCGATCCGGGATCGGCACAAGTCGTCCGACCACATCCGCTGGTCGGACTCGTTGATGACTCTTCGTCGAGGAGCGAACTTGCTTTGCGACCTCGCCGATAAACTGGGGCGCGAGGAGCATCAACGCAAGATACTCGGGGTCCACCCTAGTGCGGTCACGTATGCGCAGTGGGATGAACTCGGTTGAAGCAATCTGGCGATGCGTCCCTGGCTGGTCGACGAGCCACACCCTAGGTATGCGTGGGTTCAGCTTCGAGAGCAGAACATCCCCTGCGCTCACCACTGTCTTTGAACTCTTGATATCTCGGCCGGGCACTATCGCCGGCGCACCGGCGTCGTAAGCTGGGAGGCTGTACAAATCAAATGCTTCGTCGCTGTGCTGCGATGGGTCGATTGGACTACCCGATACTGCGGCGACGTCTTCAAGAGGAACCATCTTGCTCATCGGGCCAGCATCTCGGAGAGCTCGTCCAACAACTCGGCAATACGAGCCTCTTTCGTTTTGATCGACTGCACCAGCTCCAGCGCCGGCCGGTGCTCGTAGTCGTCGGTCTTGGTGGGGTTGTTTGCCGACAAGTCGTACCCGCAGGCCACGATGTCCGCGACAGACACGGTCCACGAGTTCTCGCCCTCCGCCCGGTCGCGCCACTTCGCGAGGAAGTCGGGGAACTGGCCACCCGGAACGGGCTTTCGCGTCTGCCTCAGTTCAAAGCCGTCGTTGGTCAGGTCGTAGTACCAGACTGAGTCGGTTCCCGAGCCGTCTTCGGTGCGATCGAAGAAGATGACGTTGGTTTTGACGCCCGTGTAGGGAAGGAAGCAGCCCGCCGGCAGCGACAGGACGGTGTGTAGCCTGAAGTGCTCCAGCAATTCCTTGCGCACTTTTTGGTCGGGCCCGCCGCGGAACAGCACGCCCTCGGGCACGATCACAGCGGCCCGCCCACCCTTGGCCAGATTGGCCATGATGTGCTGCAGGAATAAGCACTCGGTCGCGCCGGAGCGCACCCGGAAGTTCGTCTGCAGCTCCTGCGCCATCTTTCCGCCGTAGGGCGGGTTGGCCAGGATCACCTGGTACTTGTCGCGCTCGGCCACGTTCTGTGTGTGCACCTCCAGCGTGTTGGCCAGCTCCAGGTTGGCCCCCTCCACGCCGTGGAGGATCATGTTCATCGAACCGAGCAGGTAGGTCAGCGGCTTGAGCTCCAGGCCATAGAAGGTACGGTGCTGCAGCTCGTCGAGCTGGGCAGTGCTCAAGGTGCCGTGGCGGCGGATGAAGTCAGCCGCCTCGCCCAGAAAGCCGGCGGTGCCCAGGCAGGGGTCGTAGACGCGCTCGCCGATCCTGGGGTGCGCCACCTCGACCATCGCGCGGATGATGTGCCTCTGCGTGTAAAACTCGCCGGCGTAGCCTGCCGAGTCCGCCGCGACGCGCTTGAGCAAGTCTTCGTAGATTTCCGACAGCACGATGACGTCGGTTTCGCTGGAAAAGTGCAGCTTGTCGACCTGCTGCACCACGCGGGCGAAGCTCACGCCTCGGCGGCAGTAGTTGCGCACGTTGTCGAAGATGCGGCGGAAGCGCTGGGCGAGCGGGTCGTTGCCCAGGCCCCTCTTGGGGTCTGGGCTGGTCAGCTTGATCCACAGCTTGCCGTCGACGAATTCGAGCATCTCGTCGGCGTGGTCGGTGTTCTTCGCCCACTGGCTCCAGGCGTATTCGCCGGCCAGGCGGCGCTCGTAGGGCTTGTCGTCGAATGCGGCTTCCTGCTCCTTGCGCGCTTCGGTTTCGTCGAAGGCCTTCAGGAAGAACAGCCAGGCCAGCTGCTCGACGTAGTTGCGCGCGTCGACGCCTTCGGCGTTGAGCTGGTCGCAGGCATTCTTGACGATCTGCTGAACTTCTTGGCGGCGGTGGTCGGTGTTGTTGGCAGTTGCCATGGGGTCCTGGTCGTATCGGTTGTTCAGGCGAGGCATCGTCGCCGTCAGGTGGCCATGGGCACGTAGAGGTGCCGCTTGATCGCTTCGAGATCGGCCTTGAGCAGCGCCGGCCCGCCGTAGCGGCTGGTCAGCGTCGTGAAGCTGCCGAACTGCTCGGCGAACTGCGGCGTCCCGTAGGTACGCGCCTGTTCGAGGTCGTCGATGCCGAATAGACGGTAGTGGTCGAGCGCGGTTTGCCAGACGCGCAGCTTGAAGCGGTCGGCTTCGGTCAGGTCGCGCTCGCCGAGCTGGTCGAGCAGCCAGATCTGGTCCTGATCCCAGAGGCGATTGGCGCGGTCGCCGCGGCTAGGCACACGCGGTAGCTGGAAGCCGACCTTGGCGAGGATGTCGACATCGTCGGCCTCAGGCAGGTCGAGGTAGTGCCGGAAGGCAGCCGGATAAATGTCGCGGTCGCGCAGGGCTTCGCGCAGCTCCTGGCGGCTGCTCTTGTCGATCCAGATGCGCAGCAGCTCGTCGAGACCACGCTGGCTCACGTCGAGGATGAAATCGCGCGATTGGGCGGCGTAGTCGTCGAATGGAATCTTTCGACCGTCGGCCAAGCAGACATATCGGTTCTCGGCCGAGATGACGACCGCGACACCCTCGCCAATGGGCTTGGGAGGCACCTCACCGGCCGCCTTCTTGGGCGGCTTCGCGGCAGCCGCCGCCTTCTGCCGGTTGGCCGGGTGGCCGTCGAATTCAGCATCCTCGAGCTGGCTGGCGCCCGAGTAGTCGAAGATGGTGAAGTAGCGCTTGTCGATGTCCTCGCACAACCGCGTGCCGCGCCCCTTCATCTGCTTGTAAAGAATGGCACTGCGCAGCGGCCGCACGAACACGATGTTTTTGACGTCCGGCGCGTCGAAGCCGGTGGTCAGCAAGTCCACCGTGACCGCGACGCGCGGGTTGCTCGGCCCAACCACAGCGAAGTTGCGCTCCAACTGGTGGCTGTTTCTCTCAGCGCGGGTGATGCGCGCGGCATAGTCATTGTTGCCCGAAAGCCGCCGCAGTTCCTGCGCCAGGAAGGCCGCGTGCGTGTCGTCGACACAGAAGACGATCGACTTCTGATCGCGCAGGTTGTACTTGCCCAACTGCTCCCAGAGGTCTTCCGCGATTGCGCGCGTGCGGTCGGGCATACGGATTTCGCGCTCGAAGTTGCTCGTGGTGTAACGCTTGCCGTCAGGGCCGGTGAAGCCGTCCTCGTCGACGTTGGTGATGCGCTCCTCGAGCAGGTACGGCACGAGATAGCCGTCCTCGATGGCTTGTTTCAGGCTGTAGCTGTAGACGGGGTCGCCGAAGTAGTGCTGGGTGTCGCGACGCTGCTCCTCGTCAGTGAGCTCGCGGGTACCCTCCTCCAACTCACGCGGCGTGGCGGTCAGGCCCAGCTGCAAGGCGCTGCCGAAGTGCTGCAGCACACCGAACCAGTCGCCGAAGCCGGAGCGGTGGCACTCGTCCACAACGACGAGGTCGAAGAAGTCCGGGTCGTAGTGCTCGTAGACCTTCTTGCCGTCCAGCTCCTCATCGAGGCTCTGGTAGTTGGCGAAGAAGATCTTGCCCACTTGGTGGCGGCCCTGGGCGACCGTCTCCTTATCGATCTGCACGCGCTCGGCGCCGGAGAAGGCGGAGAACGCTCGGTAGGCCTGGTCTTTGAGGCTGTTGCGGTCGGTGAGGAAGAGGACGTGTTCGCGCGGCAGGGCCTTGCCGTTCAGCAGCTTCCACACGAGCTGGAAGATGGTGAAGGTCTTGCCAGTGCCGGTGGCCATAAGCAAGAGCACGCGATCCTGTCCCTGGGCAAACTGCCACAGGGTCTTGTGGATGGCGATGTCCTGATAGGGCCGCACACCTTTGCGCGACACCTGGTCGACGTGGTAACCGGCCGCGAACGCCGATTCCCAGCGTGCCCAGTCGATGGTGACGCCCATGCGGGCGAGCAGTTCCTCTGGCGGGGGCGGTGCGCTCAGCGTCTCGAAGGCCCCGTTGTCGTTGTCGGTGAGGATCCAGTCGCTTCCATTGGTGGCGATGGAGTAGCGCAGCGACAGCCGACGCGCGTAGCGAGAAGCCTGCTGCATGCCGTGCGCAGCGCTCTCGGCCTCTGCCTTGGCTTCGACGATGGCCAACGGCAGGCCCTTGAAGCGCAGCAGATAGTCGGCGATGACGAACTGCGTCTCGTCGTACATCGACCCGCCGGTGAGGTTGACGCGCCCGGACCCGATGCGCAGCTGCTCCTGCCATGACCAGCCGAGCCCGGCCAGACGGGGCTCGATGAGGTCTTTGCAGGTTTGTCGTTCGTTGCGTGCCATGGGTGATCGGGTGCCTTCCTATCTTCAACCGCGAAATCCGTGCCAAGTCTGCCGTACTACGCCGATTCGTCCCCGGCGATGCCGAGGCGCTTCATCCAGTTGCCCAGGGTCTGGTGGTTTGAAAGCCCCAGAAGCCGTGCCGCGGCGGTCTTCTTGCCGCCGCACTTGTCGAGCGCCAAGCGGATGTAATGCGCCTTCACTTCGTCCAAAAGTACTTCCAAATCAAAGCCTTGCGTCAATGGCCGCTCGAGCGACGAGCGATGTTCCGCTGACACGGGCAGTAGCGCGGCGCGGATGTCGGCGGCTTCGATCTGCTCACCACGCGACCAGATCGAGGCGCGCATCAGTGTGTGGTAGAGCTCGCGGATATTGCCGGGCCAAGGATGCGCTTTGAGAATATTTTTTCCATCTTTGGAAATCTTCTTACGGATGACCTCGGGCCTACCGGCCCCCTCGTCGTTGATTTGCTCGATGAAGTGGTCGATCAGCAGGTCGACGTCCGAACCACGCTCGCGCAGCGGGGGCAGATTCAAGATGCCGACCGCGAGACGGTGGAAGAGGTCCTCACGGAACCGCCCGGCGGCGACGTCGGCCGCCATATCCCGGTGTGTAGCCGCCACGATGCGCACGTCGACCGGGATCGGCTTCGAGCCACCCACCGGCGTGACCGTCTTCGACTGCAGCACGCGAAGCAGGCGCACTTGCGTGTCCGGCGGCAGGTCGCCGATTTCGTCCAGGAAGAGCGTGCCGCCGTCGGCCGCCTGAAAGTGGCCCTTGTGGTCGCGCACGGCGCCTGTAAAGGCGCCTTTTGCGTGGCCGAAGAGCTCGGAGTTCGCCAACTCGGGCGCGATGGCGCCACAGTTGACGGCGACGAACGGCCGGCGCGCTCGACGGCTCGACCTGTGGATCGCGTCGGCGAAAAGCTCCTTGCCAGTGCCCGTCTCGCCGAGAATCAAGATGGGCACGTCGTACCCAGCCATCCGGCGGGCAAGCTCGATCTGATCTTCCACAGCCTGCGAGCCGTGCACGATCGCTGCAAACTCGGGCGCGCTCTCCCTGGGCCCTGCGGCCAGCTTCTCGATCCGCTGGCCGCCGCGCTGGAGGTACTCGGGAAGGAAGGCGTCAGTAACGTCGGTGAAGAACTTGACCTCTTGCACACCCCGATCGCGAGTGGTCTGAATCAGGCGCGCTGGGAATCGGGTCCGCGCAAGAACGATCCAAATCACCGTCATCGCGGGCGTACCCGGACTGAGGTGGAAGGTCAGTCGTACGTCGTCGCGCGGGAGCTTGGCTGCCGCCAGGTTCTTCGACACCTCGGCGTAGAGGGCGTCGTAGTCGACTGGGCTCGGCAACTCGATGTCGAACAGGTCGATCGCGCTCAACGGGAAGCCTGTCCGTCGGGCCAGCCAGTCGCAGTAGCCGACGCCGCGCTCGTGCTCGTAGTTGGTCAGCAGGTAGACCTTGTCGTATTCGTCTCGCGCTTGGAGTGCCGTGGCGATCGGCCCGATGTCACCCTTAAGGCGACCCTCCGCGGCGTCATGATCGGTGCCGCCGATCCAGGCCACGAGCCAAGGTTGGGCACTCATGCGGCGGTCATGCAAGTTTGGGGGTCCGAAGGCCGCCGTCAGCCGCAATGACCGGCGTGCGGGGCAAGTTTGGTAAGTAGTTTACACATACGCAAGTGAATTTACCAAATCGCCCAGTGGCAGGCACGGTGCCGCTCCAAGCTGCGCTGCTGCCCCCAGCGCGCTACAGATGAGCCGGACCGCACTTGACACTTGTGCCTACTCGTCGAGTTCGCCGCTGAAAATGAAGCAGTGCATAGGGCTTGACGCCGAGCGAGTCGGCCAGCCTGCAGATGTTCACCAGCGCTATGTTGCGCTGGCCACGCTCAACTCCGCCAACGTAGCTGCGGGCAACACCGCTTTCGATGCGTCTCCAGGATCGGTCTTCGCCAAGTCGTACAGAGGCGCATCACGGCCTTGTTCAACGGCGAGGGAATGGGCGCCGGCAGCGCATGCTACAAGCGAGGGAGCACGCGCGAGGCGGGGCTTGGTGCTGCGTGGTTCGAGAGGCGCCGGATTGAAGGATCGCGCGTTTGCAATCCCTCAGAACTCGGGTCCAAAACGCTTGCCAGCTAGGATTCAATTCCAGTCAGGGGGAGCGATGCGCCTTCACTCTCTGCCGCCAGCGTCTTCGGATCACCAAACTTCTCATCCAAGAACGTCAACGTGGGCAGCATAGCCTGACCGTGTGTCATCTTGCTCGTCAAAGTGCTGATTTGCTCCCGAATCGCACCGTACAGCATCGTAAGTCCATACTGCAACGCGATATCGTCATCAGAGCTGTTGACCATTTTGCGGCCCGGCATGACAACGACGACACCTGAGCACACCACTTCGAACCGGTAAGGCCCGATGTCTTCTCCGTCGAGAGGCGTTCGCACTCCGAGTTGAACGTAGTATGTGCGTTCAACCAAGCCGTCTACAGGCGGCTTGATCTCGGTCCAGTACTCTGGGAATTTGGAGCAGGACTTAGCAGTTTCAAATACGACTTTCTCGTACTCGAATGGTGAGGGACCGAAGCGCTGGTCGAAGCGGTCCGCGGTGACTGGCTCCAGACTGATCTTGAGCAAAGTCGACTGCAGGAGCTGAATGGGGCTTCGCTTCATGCAGCCTCGCCGTAAAGCTCGACCACATTAGGCGAGTAGTTCATACGCGCCGGCGCGACGACCGGTGCAGGAACGTGATGCACGCGTGCCAATCTCCGAACAGATTTATGCACAGCTAGCGTCCCAGTCACGTTTGCACCATCGGCAGACCAATCCGAGAGTTCGGGGCACCCGGGCAAGCTCGCACTCTGAACGCGAGCAAGATATTCCATCACTCCTGGTACGTACACGGCGCACTGAATCAACAAGGCCGCAGGCCCGCTGGGCGGCTGCCCCGACTCCCACTTCGCGAATGCACTCTCCCCGGCGCCAAACAGCGCTGAAGCAGCCTTCTGAGTGAGCTGCCACCGTTCACGAAGAGAACGCATCAGGCCTGCATAGACTGCTTCGGGAGTAACCGCCACAGCGGCATCGAACAACGCATGGTTATGCTCAACCTGCGCCTCGGTCATGTATTCCTCGCCACAATCGTGGCAGACCATCTTCCTTAATCCAGAAAGTGCAACGCGGCGGCGCCCAGCCGCAACACGATCACTGAAAAGGATCTCGGCCACCGCGCTGGAGTCGCAAAAATCGCATCTGTAGCTCATATCCTTACCTCATGTATTCTTCTGGGTGGACTGAGTACACAGCTAAGGACTGGTACTCTGGCCCGACAAAACCGAATTTGATATAGACCCAAGGCAGAAGGCGAGGGTTCTCAACGCCCTGAATCTTGCTAAAGCCCATCAAATAAACGTCGCACTGCCGAGGGGTGTTTCCCTTCGGGGCGTGACACCACTCTGAGCAGTCATAGTGACCCCGGGTCAAACACCTGAGGAACTGAAGTGCGTCGGACTTCCCCCACCCGAGCTTGGTCTTCATCTCGAAGGCGGCCTTTTCGGTGAAGATGACCCTCAGAGCGGGGGCGCGCTGCAAAGCTGCCTGTATCGCTTCCAAGTCCCATAACGGCCTCCGGATTTGGCTAGGTCCGTAGAAGATCTTGCGCTCGCGGTCCCCCAGCAGACGCAGGTCGACTGTTGGCGGCTCCGGGTCCCAGACCATGTACGTCATCGAGGCCGCTACCTTAAAGGTATTTTAGACCGGTGTGAAGCCGGATGCGGCTCTAGAGCAACAGTTCGGGCGTTTGTCCTACATGTCTATCGGCCTCGCTCCGCCCTTTGAACATGATGGGTCGCGCGCGGCTGGCGAACCGCTGGCAATCCGACGCGAGACACGGCCCTCCGCCGCCGGACGCCGACTCCCGCTTCATCGCGGATTGGAAGCAGCGGCAGGAACGGCGCAAGCGGATTCTGGGCGCCGCCCACGTCATCGGAGGAGTCCGGCGGGTGGCAAGCAGGGGTGGCGCCCAGACGAGGCGGTCAAGTGACCGGAACGCAGATCCGTACTGCCGCGCGAAGCGCTCAGGAGGGGCAAGGAGAACTGCCTACAGATTGCCTACAGCAGCGGCCCGAAGAAAAAGCCCGCTACAGTTTCCATAGCGGGCTCTCCTTTACTGGCCTGGTGCCGGAGAGAGGAATCGAACCCCCGACCTTCTCATTACGAATGAGCTGCTCTACCGACTGAGCTACTCCGGCACGCGAGCCCGCGATTATAGCGGGCGGCGTCGAGCTCACCCGTAGCGCCGTCCCCGGCTGCGCGCCTTGCGCGGCGCCCGGTCTCAGGCGGCGATCAGGTCCCGCAGCGCGCGCTCGATCGAGCCGATGCTGCGCAGCACGTCGCGCCGGATCATGCGATCCGGGAACTCCACGTCGAACTCGCCTTCCAGCGCGAGCAGGACGTTCAGGCTGGCGTTCCGCGTCAATCCGAGTTCGGCCTCCACGTCCAGCTGGTCGGGGTCGACCGCCAGCCGGCCGTGCTCCCGGAGCACCCGCCGGATCGCGCGTTCCGCATGCAGTACGGTGGTCATGCGGGCCATCTTCGCCACCTCTGCGGTTTTGCGATGTCGGACGGGACCGCAACCCCAGCAGCGGCGCCTGCCCACCCCTGGCCCGAAGGGGCCAGCCCGACGGACGGCGGCGGATCGCCCCACGGCCGCCGGGCCCGGTGCTATCGTCGGCCCGGCTTCACATCGAAGACGCACCGGCAGACCATGGACATCCCTCCTGCGCCCGGCTTCACGGAGCCCGTGGAAGCGGCAAGGGATACGGCCTGCGCCGGTC
>Ga0196972_1000261_pt1 | contig 35983 bp, 30 predicted proteins | sample S1v_2013CmetaG_FD_148618 | JGI IMG/M metagenome (GOLD analysis project Ga0196972, IMG submission 148618) | Soil microbial communities from Anza Borrego desert, Southern California, United States - S1+v_20-13C | ecosystem: Environmental > Terrestrial > Soil > Desert | place: USA: California...
TGCCGAGTTCATCGCGCTCATTGACCACGGTCCAGAGCTGGCCGCTCTGCGGCTGCCAGTCCATGCCGTTGGGATTACGCAGTCCGGAGGCGTAGACTCGCGACTTGCCTGTCGAAAGATCCACCTGCAGGATAGATGCGCGGCTCTCTTCCTGATCCATCCCGTTCTCGCCGATATTGCTGTTTGATCCCACGGTGGCATACAGGAATTTGCCGTCCGGGCTGGCAATGATGTTCTTGGTCCAATGGTGGTTGATCGAACCGGCCGGCAGGTCCGCGACCTTTACGCCCGCTTCGCTGATCTCGGTCTGGCCTTCCTTGTAGGAGAAGCGCCGGATGGCATCGGTATCGGCGACGTAGAAGTTGTTGCCGACCAAGGCCATGCCGAATGGCGAATTCAGGTTTGTCATGAAAGTCTTTTTCATCGCCGCCGAGCCGTCGGCGTTCAGTCCGCGCAAGAGCGTGATGCGGTTGGCGCTCGGACGCGTGCCCGAGCCCGCCTTCTTCATGACTTCCTTCATCACGAAACCTTTGATGCCTTTCTTGTCGTCCGACTTGGACGGTGCATCGGTTTCCGCCACCAGCACGTCGCCGTTCGGCAGCACATACAGCCAGCGCGGGTGGTCGAGGCCGTTGGCATAGGCGGAAACGGTGAAGCCTTGTGGTGCACTGGGTTTGGCGCCGGATGGCCAGCCTTTGGCAGGTGCGATGTTGACCGTTGGAACAAGATTCTTTTCAGGTGCGGGAAGCTGCGGGTTCGGGCCCATGCCGGCTTCCACCGGCAAAGCAGGAGAATCGTGCAGGGCGCAGCTTGAAAGCATGCCCGTCAGGAAGACGGCGCTTATCCTAGATAAATGCATGTTTGGCTCCATTTGTTTTTCTTTTGCAGAACCATCTTTGGATTCGCCGCAGGATCGGGAATTCCGCATGGCCGGTTGGGTTAGGCCGGCCGGACTCGGAGGCGGATAACTTATTTCTTCGCGTTGTAGCTGGTGATCAGATTGCGATAGTCGGGGATGTGGCTTGAGAAAAGCTTGCCCAGGCCTTCCACATCATTGCGCCAGTCACGATGCAATTCGCACGCTACGCCAAACCAGCTAACCAACTGCGCTCCTGCAGCCTGCATGCGCATCAGAGCGGCCTGGCGCGTAGTGGCATTGAAGGTGCCGGATGCATCCGTGATGACGAATACTTCGTAGCCCTCCTGCAAGGCCGAAAGCGCCGGAAAGGCAACGCAGACTTCCGTGACGACGCCGGCGATCAGCAGTTGCTTGCGCCCGGTGGCTTTGACGGCGCCGACGAAATCGGCGTTGTCCCAGGCATTGATCTGGCCGGGACGCGGAATGAATGCTGCGTCCGGGAACGTTTCCCTCAACTCCGGCATGATGGGGCCGTTGGGACCGTTCTCAAAGCTGGTCGTCATGATCGTCGGCAGGTTGAAGTATTTGCCGAGATGAGCCACGGCGAGAACATTGTTGTTGAATTCGTCCGGAACGAAGTCGCGAACGAGAGAAAGCAGCCCGGCCTGGTGATCCACCAGCAAAAGGGCAGCGCTGTCCTTGGACAGCCGGTTATACAAATCAGCCATCATTGCACCTCATCATCAGAGATCGGGCTACCCGGCGTGTTGAGCCTTCCGCTGCCACCTCACAGTTCCTCATTCTTCGCAGGCAAACCGGCATCTCGCCGTCGTCAGGCATCCCAATGATTATGAACAGGTCGGTCAAATGTCGACGCGCATGAATGCGAGCCGTAACCGTCAGGACCTGTATCCCCAAGGCGGAAAGTGAACCTGGGGGTCATGACGGTGTGCTCAATGTAGGTCAGATTTATGGCCCCCCTTGGGTGCCAAGGCAGCCATTAGACGTGCATCAAAGGACAGCGGCGAATGCCTGGCAGTAGTTTGTTGAACGCCGTGAATGTGGGGTACGGAACGAAATAACGGTCAGCGATGTGCTATTCGCTCCATGAGCGAAGCGTCCCTTTCCCGCGAGGCAAAGTGGTGCTTGCCGGAAAAGTCAAAACGCGTTTTCGCCGGCAGGCTATGCTATCGGATCCATCCCCCGATACGAGAAGGCATCAGGATGAACGTCCGAGAACAGTTCCGCGCCAGGCATCCCTTGAAGCTGACTGAAGACGGCGCCGGCGCCAAACCGCTCTCTTCCGGCAACAAGGAAGCGGACAAGGCACGCGTCGCGGAACAGGCCGAACGCATCGCCGCCTGCCAGGACATCTTTTATGCCGAGCGCCGCCGGAAGCTGCTGATCATCCTGCAAGGCATGGACACCAGCGGCAAGGACGGCACGGTGCGCGGCGTATTCGGCCGCCTCGATCCGCTCGGCGTGCGCTGCGTTGCCATCCGGGCACCGAGCGTCGACGAACGCGAACGCGACTATCTGTGGCGGGTGCACCGCGAGGTTCCGGCGCAGGGCCAGCTTGTCGTCTTCAATCGCAGCCATTACGAAGACGTTTTGTATCCGGCCGTGCATGGCCAGATCGACGACAAGGAATGCACGCGCCGCTATCAGCAGATCCGCGACTTTGAACGCATGTTGTGCGAGACCGGCACCGTGGTCCTGAAGTTCTTCCTGCACATTTCGAAGGAAGAGCAAAGGCAGCGGCTGCAGGCCCGGCTCGAGCAAGCAGACAAGCACTGGAAGGTCGATCCGAACGACCTGCAGGAACGCAAATACTGGGATGCGTACCGGGCCTTTTACCAGAGTGTGATCGAAAAAACCGACACTGACGCCGCCCCCTGGTATGTGATCCCCGCCGACAGCAAGACACATCGCAATCTGGCGATTGCATCCATCATGGTCGAGACACTGGATGAGATGAAGCTCGCTTATCCGCCGGCGAATCCGGAATACTTTCGTATACGGGTAACTTGAGTCCGATGATCGTCCCACCCCTGCCGGCAAGAGATTGAGCCCGGCAGCTACTGTAACCGCGCTCCCGCCCTGATGCTGACAACTCCTGCCTCTCCTTAAGGAAAAATATTGCCATCTTGGAACGGGAACCTTTTGGCGACGGCGTTAATCATCTTGCTACTGCAAACCCACGCTCCGGGCCTTGTGACTGCAACATCCGGAGATATCTGGAGGCAACATGAAAGCAGTCGTTTTCCATGATGTCGGCGACATCCGCCTCGAGGACGTCCCTGAACCCAGGATAGAGCAACCAACGGACGCCATCGTCCGCCTGACGGCCAGCGCGATCTGCGGGACGGATCTGCATTTTGTGCGCGGCACCGTTGCGGGCATGAAGGCTGGAACGGTTCTCGGCCACGAAGGCGTCGGCATCGTCGAACAGATCGGCGACTCGGTCCGGAACATCGCCGTGGGTGACAGGGTAGTCATCCCGTCGACGATTGCCTGCGGATACTGCTCTTATTGCCGCGAGGGATATTACGCGCAGTGTGACAACGCCAATCCGAACGGAGCGGCGGCCGGCACCGCTTTTTATGGCGGGCCGCCGCAAAGCGGTCCCTTCAACGGGCTGCAGGCTGAAAAGGCGCGGATTCCGTTTGCCAACGTCAACCTCGTCAAGCTTCCCAACGATGTCACGGACGACCAGGCCATCCTGTTGTCAGACATTTTCCCCACCGGTTATTTCGGCGCCGACCTGGCCGACATCAAACCTGGCCATACCGTCGCCATATTCGGATGCGGCCCGGTGGGACAGTTCGCCATTGCGTCCGCCAAGCTCATGGATGCCGGGCGCATCCTGGCGGTTGACAACAGGCCGGATCGGCTGGACATGGCGCGCAGCCAAGGCGCGGAAATCATCAACTTCGACGAGGAAGATCCAGTCAAGACGATCAAGGAGCTGAGCGGCGGCATCGGCGTGGATCGGGCAATCGATGCCGTCGGCGTCGATGCCGAGTGCCCCCACCACGGCCCCGCGGCCGCAGATGCGCAGAAGAACCGCCAGGCCTTCCAGCAGGAAGTCCAGCAGGTGGCGCCAAAACAGCGGCCGTCCGGCGATAACTGGCACCCGGGCCAAGCGCCCTCGCAAGCACAGCAATGGGCGATCCAGGCACTGGCGAAAGCCGGCACGCTCTCGATCATCGGCGTCTACCCGCCGAGCGACACCTCGTTCCCCATCGGCATGGCGATGAACAAGAACCTCACCATCAGGATGGGCAACTGCAACCATCGCAAGTACATTCCGCACCTGATCGAACTGGTGCGTACCGGCGCCTTCGACCCGACCGGCATCGTGACACAGCAGGAACCCCTCACCTCGGTGATCGACGCCTACAAGGCATTCGATACGCGGCAGCCGGGGTGGATGAAGGTGGAGCTGAAACCGCAAGCCGGCACTGCGGCTCCCTGACAGACGCGTGCCATGGCCAAGCCGCGCAAGGGGCAATATGGGGGGATGCTTTCCCGCGACGAGTTCCGGCTTCGCTTCTACGGATCGTTCAGCCATCCGGAGTTTGAAACCATCAGCGGCGCCCTCGCCCAAGTCGAGGCGGTTGCCTGGGACGTGTATACCAACACGAAGAAAACCGCGCACACGATCAAGGCCGGCAGCGAATTCGCCGATCCCTCGTACGACCTGTCCCTCGAATGGAAGCACACGCGCGACCGCCTGGTCGCGGCCGAAGCGCAGCAAAAGAACCCGGACGCACCGTCGCGCATCCTCCTGATCTGCGGCGCGGACCGCAACGACGGAACCTGTCCCGGCGAAATGTCGAAGACCTTTCGCCTGATGCAGATTGCGCGCGAACTCCTCGATGCCGCTCCTGCCGGAGGCCGGCGACTGGAGGTGGATGTCCTCGACCTGAGCATGCTCGTCTCCGATTACGACAGGCACATCCACCCGTGCAAGGGCTGCGTCTCGACCGCGATGCCGCTCTGCCACTGGCCCTGTAGCTGCTATCCCAACCACGCGCTGCGACAGACGAACGACTGGATGGGCGAGATCTACGAAAAATGGGTCGCCGCGCACGGCATCATCATATTCACGCCGGTCTACTGGTACCAGTCGCCAAGCGCACTCAAGCTCATGATCGACCGGCTGGTATGCGCCGACGGCGGCAATCCTGACCCGACCACGACATCGGGCAAAGATCCGGAAAAGGCAAAGGCCCTCGAAGAAGCCGGCTGGTCGTATCCCAAGCATCTTGCCGGACGCGCCTACGGCCTCGTGGTCCATGGCGACGTGGCGGGGATCGAAGGGACGCGGCGGGCCTTGTCGGACTGGCTCGATTGGATGGGCTTGATCGATGCCGGAACACAGGCCAGGCTTGACCGCTACATCGGGTACTACGAATCCTACGCCAGAAGCCATGAAGCGCTGGACAGGGATAGCGCGGTCCAGGAAGAGGTCCGCAATGTTGCGCGCGCGGTTGCGCATGCGGTCGAGCTTGTGCGCGAGAATCGGCTCTGTGCGCCTGATCGTGAATTGAAACAGCCCCGACCCAAGTGACCTGCCGGGTCCTTGCGGGACATTGATAAGGATATGGCGACTGTATTGAAAGATGCTACGCCCGGCCTTAGCGGTAAGCGCCCGATGAGCAGCGGACAGTCAACGATGACGATCCACAGCAGGCTAAAGCCAACTTTTAGCCTGTCTGCAAAACCTAGACATCACCGGGTGAGAACTCGACCACTGCCTCGATTTCCACGGCAAATCCCTTGGGCAAGGAGCCAACCCCAATAGCGGAACGAGCATGCTCGCCTCGTTCGCCAAGTACCGCGACGAACAAATCAGAACAGCCATTGATCACCTCCGTGTGGGAAGTGAAGTTGGGATCGGCGTTCACCATGCCAAAGACCTTCACGATGCGTTGCACCCGTTCGAAGCTGCCAAGCGCATCTTTGATGAGCGCCAACAGGTACAGGCCGGCCTCCTGCGCATAGGCGCGCGCCTCATCAACGGTGACCTCCGCTCCAACTTTCGGCACGGGCATGCCGTCCTCGCGCAGCGGAGCTCCCTTCCCCGAGAGATAGAGCATCGAACCAGAAGTCACGTAAGCGCGGAAGGTGCCGCGTGGCTTGGTGACTGCGGGTAGCTCGAGTCCCATCGAGCGAAGGCGTTCTTCAACGGTAGGTTGCATTTGAGTTCCTCTACGTGCTGTGACAAGCGGCAGAAAAGTATTGAATTTATAACATAGCGATATACAGGAATGGTCCGCTTTGGAGAAACGGTGTGACCAGCGGCTCCAGGCCGACGCGAACTCCCTGCCCCCACCCGCATGCGCCCTATGCCGTCTGGGCGCCAGGGGTCCGCGGATAGATGGGGCAAATTCTCTGGTGCGGCAAAGGGCAATTGCATTAATTGCGGCACGCCGGTCTGACGCTCCTTGACGCGGCGCCCATTACGAGTTGAGGGTATTGAAGGAAAAGTTCCATCCTGCAGCACCGTTTATTCCGGTGCAGTACGAGTCTTGAGCGTTACCACCGGCAATAACAACCGGGACGACAGGCCCCACGCAAGTGAACGGGAAACCACCGGCTGCCGGGCAGTCCAAGCTGCTGTCGCCACAGCACTCCCTCACCCGCCAATGACACCTATCCAGGACTTGCTCCACCGCATCCAGTGGGATGGCGGGTTCGGCAACGCAAGCTTCATGATCGGATACTACGACCGGCTCGCCGCCTGCATCGTCCGGGTCCCGTTCCGCCGGGTACATCTCGCACGCGGGGAGCACTTTTCATTCGACGTCGAGGATGAGGACGGTGGAACGCACATGGTGCCATTCCACCGTGTGCGGGAAGTCTGGCGCAACGGCGAGCTGATCTGGCAGCGGAAGGTCGAGGATCGCTGAAAGTTCCCTGTCCCCGTGCGCGCTCAGGCCTGCTGCTTCAGCGACGCCATATCGATCACAAACCGGTATTTCACATCGCTCCTGAGCATGCGCTCATAAGCCTCGTTGATCTCCTGGATGCGGATCATCTCGATATCGGAGACGATGCCGTGCTCGCCGCAGAAATCGAGCATTTCCTGCGTCTCGGCAATACCGCCGATCAGCGATCCGGCGAGGCGGCGCCGCTTCATGATGAGGTTGAACACTTGCGGCGACGGGTGCGGCGAGGCCGGTGCGCCGACCAGCGTCATGGTGCCGTCGCGCTTGAGCAGCTCCATGAAGGGGTCAAGCGGATGCGGGGCCGCGACCGTGTTCAGGATGAAGTCGAAGGATTCGCGGTGCGGCGTCATTTCGCTCGCGTTCTTCGACACGACGACCTCCTTGGCGCCGAGCCGCATCGCGTCCTCGCGCTTGCCCGGCGAAGTCGTGAAGAGCACGACGTGCGCTCCCATCGCATGCGCCAGTTTGATGCCCATGTGGCCGAGGCCGCCCAGGCCGACGATCCCGACTTTATGCCCCTTCCCGACCTGCCATTGCCGCAACGGCGAATAGGTCGTGATCCCCGCGCACAGCAAGGGTGCAGCCGCTGCCGGGTCGAGGTTGGACGGAATGCGCAGCACGAACTTGTCGCGCACCACGATATTGCTGGCGTAGCCGCCGTAGGTCATGCCACCGCTGTGCATTTCCTCGCCGTTATAGGTGCCGACGAAGCCGTTTTCGCAGTATTGCTCCAGGCCCTCGGCACAGGCACTGCAACGCTGGCAAGAGTCCACCATGCAGCCGACGCCGACCAGGTCGCCTTCCTTGAAGCGCGTAACCTGGTCGCCAACCCGCGTCACGCGGCCGATGATTTCATGCCCGGGGACAACGGGATACACGGTGTTGCCCCATTCATTTCGGGCGGTATGCAGGTCGGAGTGACAAACGCCGCAGTACAGGATGTCGATCTGGACATCGTCAGGCTGCGGGTCTCGACGCTCAAAATCCAGTTTGCTGAGCGGTTCGCGCGCGCTGGTGGCGCCGTATCCAGTCGAGGCAATCATGGTTGCGGCCTTTCAATTTACACAAGTAGTGGAATTGAGGTGGACTGCCGCATGCATCCCGAGTTCCGGGTGGATAAAGGCACGATAAAGGCACGAGTCCTTGTTTCAGCGCATCGCATCCGCCTGCCTGGCAACCTCCTCGCGCAGCCGCTCCTCCTGCTCGCGCAGCTCCGGCGTGAATGCTTCACCGAAATCCTCGGCCTCGAAGATTTGACGGATCTCGATCTCCGAATCGGTCAGCATCGGGTTCGGGCAACGCTTCACCCAGTCGATCGCCTCCTGTAGCGACGCGCATTTCCAGATCCAGAAGCCGGCGACCAGCTCCTTGGTTTCGGCAAACGGTCCGTCGATCACTGTGCGGTCCTTGCCCGAGAAGCGCACACGGGCGCCTTTCGAGCTGGGGTGCAAGCCTTCACCGGCCTGCATAATGCCGGCTTTTACCAGTTCTTCGTTGTAACGCCCCATATCAGCAAGCAGTTGTTCGCTGGGCATCACACCTGCTTCGCTGTCCTGGGTGGCTTTGACAATGATCATGAATCGCATGTTGGTCTCCTTCGGTTGGTTTGGGAACATTCGCGCTACATCCTCACGACGAACGAGACGGCGCGAAATCGACATGTGCATCGCAAAAATTATAATGGCCTGATTGCAAACTCCCCGGATCGGGATCAGAAACCATGCACGGCCGCTTGTCCAGCCCTGTATCGGGCCCCGCTCGAAAGCAAGAATGCGCGTAGCAAGCGAGCAAGCCAAAGCGCCGGATTTCGTCCACAATGAGGCCGGTTTGGCTTTGCGAACACGTTCATTCCTGCTTGAATACGCCACAACCGCTTGCGTCAACGAGGACACATGCAATCCACGCCCCCATTCACCGACAACAAGCCACTGGGCAGCGGCACGATTGTGCTGCTGGCTGCACTGTACTGTGCACAGGGCCTGCCTTCGGGCCTGATCGCGCACTCGCTGCCGGTCCTGATGCGCCAGCACGGCGTCGACCTGGCGATGATCGGGCTGCTCAAACTGCTGGCCTTGCCTTGGATGCTCAAGGTCCTGTGGGCACCGTGGATAGACCGGATTGCGTCGGCACGATTCGGACACCACCGCGGCTGGATTCTGCCGATGCAGGGAATCGTGCTAGCCATCCTGATTGCCGTGGCCCTGCTGCCACCGGACACCTTGTTCGGGTCTTATCTGCCGGTTTTATTGGGACTGCTGCTCTGCGTGAACCTGGCGGCCGCCACGCAGGACGTGGCGACCGACGGCCTCGCCGTCCGGCTGCTGCCACAACGGTGGCGGGGCTTGGGCAACAGCCTGCAGGTCGGCGGATACAAGATCGGGATGATCGTCAGCGGCAGCCTGCTGTTGCTGGTCATCGAACCGTGGGGCTGGAAAACATCCATCGGCCTGATCGCCGCCCTCGTTGCCCTCATGGGCATACCGGTCCTGTTGTTCCCGGAGAAGCAGCGCCTGCCATATGAACCGAAGCATGCCGAGCCTGTGGGGCCGCGCCTGTTATGGCGGCACTATCGCGGTTTCCTCGCCCGCCCCGGCATGGGTGCCTGGATGTTGGTGGTCCTGACGTTCAAGATCGGTGATTCGCTCGGATCGCCGATGATCAAGCCCTTGCTGGTGGATCATGGATGGACATCGGCGGCGCTGGGGCAGCTCACGCTCATCAGCAGCGTCGCGGGTATCGCGGGTGCCTTCCTTGGCGGATTGGCGTACGCGCGCCTGGGAGCATTTCGCTCGCTCATCCTTTTCGGCCTGCTGCAAGCGCTCGGGATTGGCGCCATGGCTTGGCTCGCGCTCACCAGCGCCGATTTCAACGCTGTCTACGGCATTGCCCTGTTGGAGCAGATCGCAGATGGCATGTCCACCGTTGCGCTATTTGCGGTGATGATGGATCAGTGCCGTGCAGAGCATGAGGGAGCGGATTTCACCATCCAGGCCTGCGCGCAGGTTGTGCTGGCAGGCGTCGTCGGCTCTCTCAGCGGCTTGTCAGCGAAATGGTTTGGGTATGAGGGGCATTTCCTGCTGGCAGGGCTGCTTGGTGTCCTGGCACTGGGGCTTGTCATCCGTTACAGCGCGATACAGGTTGCCAGTGCCTTGGCGGCCTCGTCCGCCTCGACATGAAGAAGTCGGCAACGGCCAGTTGCGCTTCGTTACGGCAGCAATACTCCAGCCTCCCCCTCGAAACTCCGCCTCGTTCAGTTCTTCGCCTTACCGATCTGCCCGTATTTCATGACCCGTTAGGTCTGTATAACCTGGCTCAGTTAACAAAATGGTATATATTTTCAAAGACTTAGCCAATTCATATTCCAAGTTAGACGGACAGCGGGCCTGGTTAATCAGACAGTCGTTGTCCATATAAATAAGTTAGCCGCTGCGAGGCACTCGTCGATAAACGACTGTCCAGCGGACCGCCCAACTCGGAGTAGACTCGCATGGGACTTCTGACCTTCTGCCTTAACGTCACCCTGGACGGCTGCGTCGACCACCAGGAGGGAATCGCCGACGACGAGACTCACACCTTCTTCACCCGCCTCATGGACGAGGGCGGGGCGATGCTGTGGGGCCGCGTCACCTACGAGATGATGGAGAGTTATTGGCCGGCGGTCGCCTGCGGCGATGTGGAGGCGCCGGCGGCGATGCGCGAGTGGGCGGTCAAGCTGGAGGCCAAGCCGAAGTACGTGGTGTCGTCGACGCGAACCGACTTCCCGTGGACCAACAGCCACCACATCGCCGGCGACTTGCGCACGAGCGTGCGGAAGCTCAAGGACGCGACCCCGACCGGCGTGCTCCTCGGTAGCGACAAGCTCGCGACCGAGCTGGACCGGCTGGATCTGATCGACGAGTACAAGTTCCTCGTCCACCCCAGGATCGCCGGTCACGGCCCAACCCTGTACCAGGGCGGGCTGCCCAGCACGCGACGGCTCGAGATGGTCTCGGCGACGCCGCTCTGCAACGGCGCGGTCGCTATGCACTACCGGCGCGCACGCGGCTAACAATCCATTCAAACCGACGCCGCTTCGCGGCACGGCTTAATTCAGGCGTTAGAACATAACCATGCCCTGCCGTACAAACCACTTCCACGCCACATTCACCACCGTCCGGCATATCTTGGCAAGCATTGCGATTGCGGTTGTTTCTACGGCGGCCCCGCAAATCCATGCCCAAACGCCCAGCATGGGCTTCACTCAATTGCCACAGCCAGATGGTGGAAAGGTGACAGTCTTCTACCCCTCCACCGGCGTCGAGACGGAGGTCAAACAAGGGCCATTCAGCTTGTCTTGGGCATCCAATGGCCCGCCCGTCAAAGGCAACAGTCACCTGATTGTGATTTCCCATGGCTCCGGCGGCTCGCCCTGGGTACATACCGACTTGGCCCGTACCCTGGTTCAGCGCGGTTTTACGGTTGCGTTACCCCAGCATCATGGAGACAACTACCAGGATCCGGCGGAGCCAGGTCCACCAAGTTGGCGGAAGCGGCCGCAAGAGGTTTCAAAAGCAATTGATATCGTTGCAGGATACGCACCGCTCGCCGTTCATCTGTCTTTCGATTCAATCGGTGTATTCGGCGGTTCTGCCGGAGGCCATACGGCCCTGTCGCTAGCCGGGGGCGAATGGTCGGACTGGCGCTTCAGAGACCACTGCGAGAAGAACATCGAATACGATTTCTCCTCGTGCGTCGGTTTCACAACCCTGCTACACGGGAATTGGCTCGATGGATTGAAGATCTGGATCGCCAAACGCATCATTGCCTCGCGTTTTTCCAATGAAACTGTGCACCGGGATTTTGACCCTCGCATCAAGGCCGCTGTCGCCATGGTGCCATTTGCGGCTGATTTTGCTCCGGAATCACTCGCGCAACCCAAAACCGCACTGGGCCTTGTCGTCGCAGCGAAAGACGTCAACCAGATACCACGCTTTCACGCCGAGGCAATTCTCAACGCATGCAGACCGAACTGCGAAGTTGTCATGAACCTGCCGGAAGGCAGCCATGGAGCGATGCTTTCGCCCTTGCCTCCCCTGGCGCCAGGTAGCATCGGCAGTTATTTATTGAGTGATCCGCCGTCGTTTGATCGTGCCCGGACGATTCCGGAACTGAATTCGCGCATCGCCGACTTCTTCATTCGGCATTTGCTGGCGAGGGAAGAAACACCGGAAAAGGCTCCAACACAACACCAATGAATAAATACCGCATCGGAATCGTTGGCGCCGGCACCGCAGGTCTGGCAACAGCCATAGCGTTCGCCAGAAGTGGCCATGCGGTCGAAGTCTTCGAGAAGCACCCGTCGCTGGCCACCCTCGGCGCCGGCGTCCTGATCCAGCCCCAGGGAGTCGCCGCGCTGGCCGACCTGGGCGTGGGCCGGGAATTCGAATCGATCAGCGTCCCGATCGACCGCCTCGTCGGCATCTGCCATCGCGGATGGAAGCTGGTGGACATTCCCTACTCCGACCTGCAGGCGCGGGCGGTCAGCCGGTCGGCGCTGGGCGGCGTCCTCAAGCGAGCCTGCGACTCTCTCGGTGTACGCATCCATTTTTCTTCGCCGGTAGAACGGGTCGGCGCCGTCGACGACCAAGGGGTACTTTGGGTCGACGGTTCGCCATGTCTATTCGACGTGATCGTCATTGCTAACGGCGCTTCCTCCTGCCTGCCCGCGGATAGCGGATTGGCGGTGCGCTCGGCCTTGTATCAATGGGGTGCCTTGTGGTCCCTCATCGACTTGGATTCCTGGCCGGATGAGAAGATTCTGGGGCAACGCTTCCGAGGCACGCGGCAGATGTACGGGATCATGCCGACCGAGCGCGTGGGCGGCAAACTGCGTGTTTCGTTCTTCTGGAGCCTTCCGCGCAACGGGTTCGAACAATGGCGCGAGACGCCAATCGATGTCTGGAAGAAGGAACTGCTCGACCTGTGGCCCGAATCGGCACCCGTAGTGGAACAGATCCGCACACACGACCAGTTTGCGTTTGCCAGCTATTACCACGCCCGCCCTAAACGCTTGGCCGAGCCTCCTGTATGCATCGTGGGCGACGCAGCGCATGCGATGAGCCCGCAACTTGGTTTGGGCAGTACGCTGGCCGTCCAGGATGCCTTGGCATTAGCTTCCAGGGTCGATGAATTCGGTCCGGTGGACGGTTTGCTCCGGTATTCCGCCGGCCGCCTGTTTGCCGTGCGCGCCTATCAATTCCTCAGCAAAGCGCTGACGCCATGCTTTCAGGCGGATGGGAATGGATTATTGCGAGACCTCGTTTTTGCCGGTGCGCTTTGGTTGCCTGGTACGCGTTACCTGATGCACAGGAGCATTGCCGCGCCGCGCAGATGCGCGAGACGGGCATGGTCTGAAGCCATATAGGTGCTACGGCGTATCAAAACAAGGTTTGTTGCCGGCTGGTCAGCGCCGTAAAGTCGTCGTCCAGGAATGGCAGGATGGCGTCCGCCACCGGTTGCAGCTGGCGCGTCAGATAGTGTTCGTAATCGATAGGCGATCGTCGGGTTTCCAATGGTTCCGGGCCGGCAACGGTCATCACGTAGCTGATCCAGCCGCCGTTCTGATATTGCAAGGGACGTCCTTGTTGCCGGTTGTAGTCGTCGGCAATCCGCGCTGCCCGCGCATGGGGCGGGACATTGCGCTGGTAGTCGGCCAGCGGCCGGCGTAGCCGCTTGCGGTATACCAGCAACGCTTCGAATTCGCCGCCGAGGGTACGGTCGACATAGTCGCGCACATAGTCCCGGTAGGCCTCGCCCTTGAAGATGCGCTGATACAGCCCTTGCTGGAACTTCTGCGCCAGCGGCGTCCAGTCGGTGCGCACCGACTCCAGTCCTCGGAAAATCATTTCCTCGCTGCCGCCCGGCTTGAGTACCAGTCCGGCGTAGCGCTTCTTGCTGCCCTCGTCGGAACCGCGGATGGTCGGCATCAGGAAGCGGCGGTAATGCGTGTCGAACTCGAGTTCAAGCGCGCTCTCGAGGCCGAATTCCTCCCGCAAATGCTGCTGCCACCACTGGTTGACATGGCTGACCAGTGCATTGCCGATCTCGAGCGCCTGCTCTTCCGTGTGCCCGTGCTTCAGCCAGACAAAGGTGGAGTCGGTGTCGCCGTAGATCACCTGATAACCCTGTCCTTCGATCAGCTGGCGCGTGCGCTGCATGATCTCGTGGCCGCGCAGCGTGATCGAGGATGCCAGGCGTGGATCGAAGAAGCGGCAGCCGCTGGATCCGAGCACCCCGTAGAAGGCGTTCATGATGATCTTCAATGCCTGCGACAGCGGCTGGTTACCCTCGCGCTTGGCCGCTTCGCGGCCCTGCCATACCTGGGTGACGATGGCTGGCAGGCAGTGCTTGTCGCGGGAAAAACGCGCCCCGCGAAACCCGGGCACCGTCGCGTCTTTGTCGGAATTGCCGGTACCTTCTACCAATCCGACTGGGTCGATCAGGAAAGTGCGGATGATCGAGGGATAAAGGCTTTTGTAATCGAGCACCAGCACCGAGTCGTACAGCCCGGAGCGAGAATCCATCACGAAGCCGCCCGGACTATTCTCACCCTCCACGTCGCCGAGGTTGGGCGCGACGTAACCCTGACGGTGCATCATCGGCATGTACAGGTGCTCGAATGCCGCCACCGAGCCGCCGCTGCGGTCAGCGGCCAGGCCGGTCACACTCGCTCGCTCCAGCAGAAAGGCCATCAGGTCGGTCTTCGCGAAGATGCGTGTCACCAGCTCGCAGTCCTTCAGGTTGTAGTGCGCCAGCGCGGGCTTGTCTTCGACGAAGCGCCGGTCGATTTCCGCCATCCGGTCGTAGGGATTATCGATGGACTTGCCCTCGCCCAGCAAGCTCTGCGCCACATGCTCCAGACTGAATGAGGGAAAATTCCAGGTCGCCGATTTGAGCGCCTCGATGCCGTCGATGATCAGGCGGCCGGCAGCGGCCGCGAAGAAGTGCTCGTGCCTGCTATGCTCGCGCCATTCCATCGCACTGCCGCCGCGCCCCAGGCGCAAGGGCACGCGGAAGCGGTCCGCGTGCTGCTGCAGCACACGCAGGTCGAACTGCACGAGGTTCCAGCCGATGATGGCGTCGGGATCGTGCCGCTCCATCCATCCGTTCAGCTCTTCCAGCATCTGTGCACGGCTGTCGCAGTATTCCAGGTCGAAGTCGAGCGATTCGCCGCCGCCATTCGCGGGCCCCAGCATGTACACCTGCCGCTGGCCGCAGCCCTCCAGCGCGATCGAGTACAAGTCGCCGTGCGGGCTGGTTTCGATGTCCAGCGAAACCAGTCGCAGGTGCGGACGGTAGCCCGGCGCAGGTTTCAGCTGGCCGTCGAGCAGCAGGCCTTCCCCCGCGGATCCGGGCTGTCCGCTGAACAACACCGGCGCGGTGATGAAGCGCTCCATCAGGTAACGCTCCGGCGGGCGCACATCAGCTTCGTAGACGTCGATGCCGTTGTCGCGCAAGCGTTTTTCCAGCTTCAGCAAATGACGGTACTGCCGGCAATACAAGCCCAGCACAGGGCGGCGGTGGAAATCGTTCAGTTCGAGCAGGCGCAACTCGCAGCCGCGTTCGCCGCGCAACACTGCTTCCGCCTGCTCGCGCTGCTCGGCGGGAATGAAGGCCACCGATGGCTGCGGCGGCAAACGGAGATGGCGCGGGCCGTCATCGGTCGCCAGCCAGAAGTCGACTTCCGTGCCGGCAGCCGCGTCGCGCCAGTGGCGGGTCAGGAGGAAACCTCGGCTTGATTGAACCAAAGTACTACCTTTATGGGAATGGAGGCAATGCGCGTTGCCCTTGCATATTAATGCAAACGATTGCCTCGAGCAGCGCCGGCTCTTGCGACAGATGCCCAAGCGAAAACGTCCCTTATAATCGACGGCACGCGCGTTAGCAATGCGCCCGGTGGTCATCCAGGCGCATCAGCTTTCATCCATGGCTAACGGCAATCGTGGAAGGTGCAAATTGCAAGATAAAAACGACAAGCTCAAGCCGGTTCCCAACAAGAAACCCCGCCGCCTTCTGACGCGAGACGACTGGATCGATGCCGCGACCGAGATCCTGGTCAGCAAAAGCGTCGATGCGATTCACCCCGCCACGTTGGCCAAGGAACTCGGCATCACGATCGGCAGTTTTTACTACCACTTCAAGGACCGCAACGACCTGCTGGTCAGCGTCCTTAACAAGTGGCATGAGAACACAACGGCGCAGGTGGTGCGTTCCTATGGTGACCTGCCGATCGACCAGGCCGTCAACGAAATCCTGTCCCTGCCCTTCCATGGATTGACGGCCCGCCGCGCGGCGATGGTGGAGTTTGCGATACGCGCCTGGGCACGCCGGGACGAGATGGCGCGCCAGGCGGTAAAAGAGGTGGATGAACAGCGAATCGCCTACTACACGGCTGCCTTGCAGAAGCTCGGCTTCAGCAAGGCAGAGGCATCCAACAGGGCCTTCCTTGTGTACAGCTTTCAGCTTTCCCAGGCAATATTATGGGAAGTCAATGATGACAAGGCACGCAAGAGACAACTGGCTTTCGCGAAAAAGCTCTTCCTCGCCCCCATTACGGACGCGTAGCGGATTGGGCCGTTGGCAGCATCAGGCGCCCATCAACCCTTGCCCGCAAACGCGGATCGTGTCGCCGCTGATCCCGAACGCACCCGGCGTGCACAGGAAGGCAATCAGCTCGGCCGCGTCGCGCGGCTTCCCGCCCTGCATCACTGAATTCAGCCGGCGCCCCACCTCGCGCGGGATGAAGGGCATTTCGTCGGTCATCGGCGTTTCGATGAATCCCGGCGCGACGGCGTTGATGCAGATACCGCGCGATCCCACTTCCGGTGCCCGTGCGGCCACATAGCCGATGAGCGCGGCCTTGGATGCCGCGTAATTGGTCTGGCCGACATTGCCGGAAATGCCGCTGATCGAGGACAGGCAGACGATACGTGCGTCGTCGCGCAAGACCTTGGCGGCGAGGAAATGGTCGTCGATCGCAGCGATGGCGGCAAAGTTGATGTTCACCACCATGTCCCAGTAATGCTCCTTCATGTTCGCCAGCGTCCGGTCGCGCGTGATCCCGGCGTTGTGCACGAGGATGTCCAGTCCGTCGAACTTGTCCCGGAAGAATTCGGCCAGCCGTGCCGGCGCATCGGGGGACGAGATGTCCATCATCAACGGGATCGCGCCAATCCGGGTGCAGGTGTCGTGCAATGCGTCCGCGGCGGACGGGACGTCCAGGCACACAACACACGCACCTTCCTGCACCAGCCGCTCCGCCGTCGCCATGCCGATGCCGCGTGCGCCGCCGGTGACCAACGCAACTTTGCCCGTCAACGCCTTTGAGTAAGGCAAGGCTTCCGGCCTGGCTACCCGGGATGTGACATGGAAGGACTGCCCCGACACATAAGTCGCCTGCGTGCCGCAGAAGAAGCGGACTACACCCTCAAGCCGGTCGACGGCGTCGCGCGCGGCATACGCGAGATTGACGGAAATGCCCTTCTTGCCAAGCTCCTTTCCGACTGAACGGCTGAATCCCTCGATGCCTCTTGCGACCGCGGCGGCGACAGCGTTGCCTGCGTCTTCAGACGTTGCCGCAACGATCAGTACGCGTCCGTTGCGCGACATCCTGCGCATCACCGGGTGGAAGGTGTCGTATAGCGCGCGGTAATCGGCGGGCAAGCGGCAGCCGGTCGCATCCATGACCACGATGTCGGCATGCCGGCCGTCCGCGCCCTCAAGCGAGCTCAACACCTCGGCGCCGGCGCTCCTCAATGCGGCGGAAAGGCTTTCGGCTGCGTAGCCGTTGCTTGTACGCCCGAGCAGCGCGATCTTGCCGCTGAACGGCCGCGCTTCGTAGCCGCCTTCGGCGCGCGCAAGCTGCACGGGGTTGGGCAAGCCGAGCGCCTTGACGATCGGTGCGGTGGCCCGGTTGCGGTTCAGCTTCATTAACAGGTCAGACATGATGCTCCTACCTCTCCATGATTGCCGTGACGCCCTGGCCGCCGGCCGCGCAGATCGAAATGAGGCCGCGTCCGCCGCCGGCCTGGTCGAGGATCTTGGCCAGCGTGGCGACGATGCGCCCTCCGGTAGCGGCAAACGGGTGCCCGGTCGCAATCGAGCTGCCCTTGACGTTTAGCTTGTTGCGGTCGATGCTGCCGAGCGGCTTGTCGAGGCCAAGCTTGCTGCGGCAAAACTCGGCCGACTCCCAGGCGGCCATCGTGCATAAGACCACCGATGCAAATGCTTCGTGGATCTCGTAAAAGTCGAAATCCTGCAGCGACAACCCGCGCTTTTGCAGCATGCGGGGAATCGCGTACGCGCCCGCCATCAGCAATCCCTCGCGCTCGTCGATGAAATCCACCGCCGCCACTTCGCCTGCGGTCAGGTAGGCGAGGATGGGCAAGCCTTTCTTCTTCGCCCAGTCTTCGGACGCTAGCAGGACGGCAGACGCGCCATCCGTCAGCGGCGAGGAATTGGCCGCGGTGATCGTGCCGTCCTTGCGGTCGAAAGCGGGACTCAGCTTGCCCATTTTCTCGAGCGAGGAATCGGGGCGGAGATTGTTGTCGCGCACCAGCCCATGGTAAGGCATGACGAGGTCATCGAAAAATCCTTCGTCGTAGGCCTTGGCCAGATTCTGGTGGCTGGCCAGCGCCAGCTTGTCCTGGTCCTCACGGCTGATGCCGTACCGGTGCGCGGTGATTTGCGCATGCTGCCCCATCGATTTGCCAGTCCTGGGCTCCGCATTCATGGGCAGCTCAGGTATCAGGTTGGCCGGATTGGCCAAGCCGAGCGCGGCCTTCAGCTTTTCGCCGTTCGAGCGCGCCGCATTCACCTTCATCAGGGTCCGCTGCATGCCGCGGCTCACCGCTACCGGCGCGTCCGACGTGGTATCGGTGCCGCATGCAATGCCCGCCTCGATCTGCCCGAGCGCGATCTTGTTTGCCACCAGGATCGCCGCTTCCAGACCGGTGCCGCACGCCTGCTGGATGTCGTAGGCCGGTGTATTGGGATGCAGGCCGCTGCCCAGTACCGACTCGCGCACCAGGTTCCAGTCGCGCGCGTGCTTCATGACAGCGCCGCCCGCTACTTCACCGAGCAATTCGCCCTGCAGGTTGCACTTCTGTACGAGGCCGCGCAGTGTGTCGGTCAACATGGCCTGGTTGCCGAGTTCAAAGTACGCGGTATTCGAACGCGCGAACGGGATGCGGTTTGCGGCGACAACCGCGACGCGACGGGGGTTACCGTAGTGCATGGTCTCTCACCTCTTCAACATAGACACCACTATCCTAACATAGTACCCACTATGTTCAAGTATTGTTGGCACGCATTCACGTGCGACGGTCTTATAATCCGCCGGCGGGCATACTGGGCCATGGAATTGAGAAGTTGCTTCGCGCCAATCCGAAGCAGTGCTTGGGCGACGACTCGATGCGGATGAAAAGTTTTATCGAAACCGGTACCGTGCCGCATGGTGCCGCCAAACCGGTCGGTACCGCGTGCTACGGGGTATCTTGAAGAATGCCTGCGGTTCAGCGGTCAATCCGCTGATTCGGCTGAGGCTCCCACTCTGCTGCTTCGGTCTTCGCCGCGATGAGTTCCCGCTCCGAAAGCCGCGCTTCGACAGCGCGGCGATGGCGGGCTGCCCGCTGCAGTCCGGCCGCTTCGGCGAGGTTCAGCCATTGCCAGGCCTTCACCGGATCGGCCGGCGTGCCCTGTCCGTAGGCGAGCATCAGCCCAAGGTTGAATTGCGCGCGCGCGTTTCCCTGTGCGGCGGCCTTGCCGTACCAGTGGAAAGCCGTTTCGTCGTTCTTTTCGATATCGACACCGCAATCGTAGTAGACACCGAGGCGGAGCTGGGCTTCCGCCACTCCCTGGTGTGCGGCCTGCTCATAGAAGCCCAGCGCCTCCCGTGTGTCCCGCTCGACGCCGTCCCCCGCATCGAGGATTCGTGCCAGCTGAAGCAGCGCATCCACATGGCCGTGCTCGGCCGCCTTGCGGTACCAGGTCAAGGCCTCGGCCATGTCCTTGAGCGCATGGCTGTCGCGGACCAGGATTTGCGCCAGGCTGTACTGGGCCCTCACATGCCCTTGTTCGGCTGCCTTGCGATACCACCTGGCGGCAACGCCCAGGTTCTGGCCGACGCCTTTGCCTGTTTCATACAGGTTTGCCAGGTTGTACTGGGCGGCCGCATAGCCGAGCGCCGCCGCCTTTGCATACCAACCGGCGGCCTGCACATGATTCTGCGGTACGCCCTTGCCTGTACTGTACAAAATGCCGAGGTTGTTCTGTCCGGCGGCATCGCCCTGCGCGGCGGCGCGCGCGAACAGGTCCATCGCCTTGCGGTAGTCGCGCGGCGCATCGGCGCCGTTCGCGTAGATCAGGCCGAGGTTGTTTTGCGCACCGGCGTGGCCGCCGTTGGCGGCTTGTTCGAACCAGGCGAAGGCCTCCCGTTTCTCTTCGGCGCTTGCGCCCTTGCGTCCGTATAGCTGCACGCCCAGGTTGTACTGGGCCTTGACATGTCCTTGTGCGGCAGCCTTGCGGTACCAGGCTGCCGCCTTGCCGGGATCCTGCCCGACACCCTGCCCGTTGGCATGCCGGGCGCCAAGATGGAATTGCGCTTCTGCATGGCCCTGCTCGGCAGCCTTCTCCAGCCATGCAAGGCCGTGCTGCTCGTCGCGCGTCACGCCGCGTCCGACCAGATACATGAGCGCGAGCGCGAACTGCGCCTCAGGCGTGCCGCTCTGCGCCGATGCCTCAACCCGGTCTGCGGTTGCCGCGGGGTGCATCATCCCGCTCCGATCCTGCGCGCAGAAGCCTGCTCATGCAGAAGTCCGCTGAACTGCTCCAGCCTGAGCGGCCTGTGGTAGAGAAAGCCCTGCATGATCCGGCATCCGGCCTGCTTGAGATAACGTGCCTGCAGTTCCGATTCCACGCCTTCCGCTATCAGGTCCATCTTCAGGCCGCGCGCAATGGCGATGACGGCGAGCACCACGGGGAAATGGCCGTCGTCATGGCCGATCTCGCGGACGAAGGTCTGGTCGATCTTGAGGGTGTCGACAGGGAAGCGCTGCAGGTAGGCCAGCGACGAATAGCCGGTGCCAAAATCATCGATCGCGATACGCACGCCGAGGCTGCTCAGCGCTTTCAGATGCTTGGCGGCGGTTTCGGGATCGCGGATACACACGTTTTCGGTGATCTCGACTTCCAGCAGGGTTGCCGGTATCCGATGCGCATCGAGCGCGGTCGTCAACGTGCTGAAGAAGTTGTCCCGCATCAGGCAGGTCGGCGACAGGTTGATCGACACCCGCACGATTTCCTTACCTTCATCCTGCAGGCGCCGGATGTCACCGCACACCCTGTCCACCAACCAGTCGCTGAACGGCACCATCAGGCCGACCTCCTCGGCCAGCGGCAGGAACTCGCCCGCGGCGAGCACGCCGCGCTGGGGATGATTCCAGCGCATGACCGCCTCCGCGCCGACCACCGCACCGGTTTTGGCGTCGACCTGCGGCTGGTAATACATTTCGAGCTCGCCCGCCTTGAAGCCGCGCCGCAGATCCTGTTCCAGCAGGACCTTGTCGTGCGCGGCGTCGAGCTGCGAACGGTCGTAGAAGCCGAAGCCGTTCTTGCCTTCCCCCTTGACCTTGTACATCGCCATGTCCGCATGGCGGATCAGGTCGTCGATCTTCTCACCGTCTTCGGGGAAGACCGCAATGCCGATGCTGGCCGAGACGTGCAGCGTCGTGTCGTCGAGCACGAAGGGTACCGCCAGCACCTGCAGGAATTTTTCTGCGACTGTGGCGGCGGCTGCGCGGTCGCGCAGCTCCGGCATGAGCACCACGAATTCATCGCCACCGAGGCGTGCCAGGGTATCTCCCTTGCGGATGCAGCTCTTCAGGCGGGCGGCAACCTGCCGCAGGAGTTCGTCGCCCTTCAGGTGGCCGAGCGAATCGTTTACCGTCTTGAAACGGTCCAAGTCGATGAACATCAGACCGAGCTGTTCTTCCTTGCGCAGGGCCTGAACGATAGCCAGTTCCAGACGGTCGCGGAACAGCGCCCGGTTCGGCAGGTCGGTGAGGATGTCGTGGTAGGCCTGGTAGGCGATGACTTCTTCGCTGCGGCGCTTCTCGGTGACATCGCGCGCGATGCCGTAGGTGCCGGTGTACTCGGTCGCGCCCTCCTTGCCGTTGTTCAGGTACATGCCGACGGAGTTGAACGAGATGGTGCGCAGCGCCGTTTCGAAGGTGCGCGCCTTCATCGGGTCGGCGCACTTCAGGCGCAATTCCACGTTGCGCGTGGCGCGCTCGCCGACACGGCGTTCGTTGAAGACATAACGTGCTCGCTCGAGGTCGTCATCGTGCACGATGGTGGTATAGGAGGCACCGATCAGCTGGCTGCGGTCGAAGCCGAGCAGCTCGGTCACGCGGCGGTTGATGTAGGTGAACCGGCCCTCCGGGTCGAGGGTGTAGATGATGTCGGGGGAACTGTCGACGAGAAAGCGGTACAGCTTCTCCGAGCACTCGAGCCGCCAGGCGAAGTTGCGGTTTTCGGCCTCCAGCCGGCGCCGTTCGAGCGCGTTGCGCACGAGGCTGAACAGCTCGTCGTGCCGGTAGGGCTTGCGCAGGTAGCCGTAGGCGCGGCGGTTGATTGCGCCGATCGCCGCCTCGATCCCGCTGTCCCCGCTGAGCACGATGACGTCGGTGTCGATGCCGCGCTCGTTGATGAAGTCCATGACGTCATGGCCGCTCACGCCCGGCATGCGCAGGTCGAGCAGCACGAGGTCGTAATGCAAGCGGTTGAGCATGGCGATCGCCTCGTGCCCGCCGCTGGCAGTCGTCAGGTCGTAGCCGTGGCCGTCGAGCAAGGCGGCCAGGCTAGACAGCAGGCGCGGCTCATCGTCCACCAGCAGCAGGCGTGGCGTGGCGGGCGCGATGGACGGCGTGTCGTCAGGGCCGGCAAAATCGGGATCAAAAAGCGGTGCCTTCTGTACATTCATCCGTGTTCTCCAGATTCAGGCTGGGCATGGAATGGCGCAGGGCGCAGGAGGATGTCGAACACCGTGCCGGCATTGCTGCTGCGGCAGCTGATCCGCCCGCCTGCCTTGGTCACGAGGTCGTGCACGATCGAGAGTCCGAGACCGCGATTGGGTCCGTCCTTGTTGCTGGCGACCGGTGCGAACAGGCTGGACCTCAATGCGTCCGGGATTCCCGGGCCGGTGTCGGCCACGCTGATGGCGATCCAGTGACGGCCGTCTCGCGGCACCAGTCCGGCGTTGCGCAGGTCGATCCGTCCGCCGTTGGCCATGGCCTCGTTGGCGTTCTTCACCAGGTTGACCAGGACCTGGCTGAGGACACGCGGATCGATGGCGGCGCGGACCGGCTCTCGCGAAGCGTGATGCGCGATGCGCACTTCCGGATGCAGCGAACCGCTCTCCGAGAAGATACGGGCGGCGTGTGCGAGCGCGCCGTTGATGTCGGCGCTGTCGTCCAGCACTGCCTGCTGTTCCCTGGCGAAGTCGTTGACGATCTGCGCCACCCTGTCGACCTCCTCGGCCACGACCGACAATTCGTCGCCGATCGACTGCATGCTGCCCGCCTTGCGGTCCAGCAGGGCGAGATAGTTCTTGATGATCGACAGCGGATTGTTGACTTCATGCGCGACGCGCCGCGCCGCGAGCTGGAATTCAGTGGCGAGGGCTGCGTCCGGCAATCCCGCTTCACCACCTTGCTGCAGCGCCCGGCCGAGAATGGCGCCGGACTCGCGGCCGAAGTCGCCGAGCAGATGCTGCCGTCTTTGCAGAAGCCGGGCCTGCCCCGCGCTCATCGCGCCGAGCAAGACCACGGGCTCTTCCGACAAGGGAGAGAGGCGCAGTGCGACGAGCGCGTCGGTCCTGAAATAGCGCAGCAGCTGATCCTCGACCACCGATGCGACGCGAGGCGGAATATGAAATGCGGCCGTGCCATGCAGCGCCGCCATGCCGGCGATGTTGTCTTCGTCCAGCGGCAGCGACAATCCGGACAAGCGCATGCGGCCGTCTTCCAGCGCGGCGGGGGTGAGCGTATCGCCGCCGGCCGTTCCGGTCAGCACGATCGCATCGGAGAGTCCGAACAGGATGACAGACGACTTCACGATGGCCCGCGTACATGCGTCCGCCTCCTGGAACTTGCGCAGTTCTTCTGCCGTTTTCGACACGAGGATGAGGTCGCGCATTTTCTCGTTGAGCCGGTCGCTGCCGAGGATCGATGCCTTCGACGCTGCGACGCGCGGGGCCGGCAGCGGGAGGCGCGTTTCGTCTGGCAGCTCGATGCCCAGTGAAGCAGCCAGCTGCGCAATCTGTTCCGCAAGCGCTCTCGCGTGTTCACGCGCTTCCTCCGGCGAGAAGCCGGCCATGCGCGCCACCTCGGGTGGAATGCCGTCCGGTGTGGCGGCGTGTACGGCGAAGGCATCCGCGAGCGCGGTCAGGCGCACCAGCGGATGCGCAGTCTGCAGGCGTTCCAGCGGTTCGTGGTGATACCGGATGCTGTCGGCAAGGAAGGAATCCAGTGCAAGACCTTCGATGAACATGGCGCCGGCCTCCGGATGCGTGATTTCCAGCGTGCGCTCTTCCGTTGCGCACAGCGCCTGGCCCTCTTCCGCATGAAAATTGGCCGCGTACTCGTCGGGAGCGGCAGTGACCAGCGCCAGCCGGCCGATATCATGGAGCAGGCCGGCGAGATAGGCTTCCTCGACCTGCGCGTAGCCGAGCTTTTCAGCAATGGCGCGCGCGGAGATTGCCGTAGCGATGGAATGCGCCCAGAACGAGCGAAGGTCAAGGCCGCGTGTGGCCGCGAAGCCGTTGAAGGTCTGGTAGACCGATTCGGTGAGGAGCATGGTGCGCACCATGTCGATACCGATGGTGGTCAGCGCCAGCTCGAGATTGGCCGGCACCGGACCGCGGCGATAGGCGGGGCTGGCCGCGACGCGCAACACTTTCGCGGCGAGCGCGGCATCCCTGGAAAGTAGCTCGGCGAGCGTCCCCATACCGGCATCTTCCGACTCGCAATGGCTCACGAGCTGCACCAGCACCTGCGGCAAGGCAGGCAGGGCGGCAGCCATCAGGCGGCACTGGATGTCGGGAACCGTGGTGTCCATAGCTTGAGCTTGAGCCGTATACATTGCGTTGAAAAAATGACAATGCAACTCCGGCTTCTAAATCAATGACATAACCGCACTTCTTGAGAAGGCACTTCAGGAAGCTCCTGATCATAGCATCAAATTGTTTCCAAGATGCAAATATGGCGGCGGCGTGGCGAGAAAGCCGCATTTGGGGTGGCCCGAATTGTTTCCATTTCAGCCAATCGTCACCGGAACTTCTCCCCCGCAGATGCACTCCAGCTTTAGCTATAATCTTGGCCTTCCCCGTTTGGATCCCTCCCATGTCTCTCCTCGACCACCAGCTCGAACTGCTGTCGCCCGCCAAGACCGCCGAGATCGGCCGTGAAGCCATCCTGCACGGTGCCGATGCCGTCTATATCGGCGGCCCGTCGTTCGGCGCGCGCCACAACGCCAGCAACCCGATTGAGGACATTGCTGCCCTGGTGGAATTCGCGCACCGTTACCACGCCCGCATTTTCGTGACGATGAATACCATCCTCCACGATGCCGAACTGGAAACTGCGCGCAAGCAGATCTGGCAGCTGTACGACGCCGGCGTGGATGCGCTCATCGTGCAGGACATGGGGTTGCTCGAAATGGACCTGCCGCCGATCCAATTGCACGCAAGCACGCAATGCGACATCCGCACCGCGGACAAGGCGCGCTTCCTGGGCGCGGTCGGCTTCTCCCAACTGGTACTGGCACGCGAGCTGACGCTGGAACAGATCCGAGCCGTCCGCGCGGCCACCGATACGCCGCTTGAGTATTTCATCCACGGCGCCCTGTGCGTGGCGTTTTCCGGCCAGTGCTACATCTCCCATGCCGACACCGGCCGCAGCGCCAACCGCGGCGACTGCTCGCAGGCCTGCCGCCTGCCCTACACCCTCACCGACGGTGAAGGCCGCGTGGTCGCCTATGAGAAGCACCTGCTGTCGATGAAGGACAACGACCAGAGCCGCAACCTGGAAGCGCTGATCGACGCCGGTATCCGCTCGTTCAAGATCGAGGGCCGCTACAAGGACATGGGCTATGTGAAGAACATCACCGGCCATTACCGCCAGTTGCTCGACGAGATCCTCGAGCGCCGGCCGGAATTCGTGCGCGCTTCCAGCGGACGCACGCGCCTGCAGTTCACACCGGACGTGGACAAGAACTTCCACCGCGGCCACACCGACTACTTTGCGCAAGGACGCCAGGAGGACATCGGCGCCTTCGATTCGCCCAAGTACGTGGGCGTGGAACTGGGCACGGTCAGCCGCCTGGGTGCCGACTATTTCGACCTGGTCACGAATGCGGCCATGGCCAACGGCGACGGCCTGAACTACATGCACAAGCGCGACACGGTCGGCATCCAGGCCAACCGCGCGGAAAAACTCGGCGAGGATGCGGAAGGCCAGCGCTGGCGCGTCTTCCCCAACGAGCAGCTGAGCGCCCTGCCCGGCCTGAAGCCCGGCACGGTAATCCACCGCAACCGCGACCACCAGTGGGAAGCTGCGCTGCAGAAGAAATCGGCGGAACGCAAGGTAACTCTGCACCTGACGCTCTCCGAACATACCGGCGGCCTGCGCCTGTCCCTCCTCGACGAGGACGGCATTGCCAGCACCTCCGATGCAGCCATCGCGCTGCAGCCGGCACAGCAGGCCGCGCAGGCGGAAGCGTCGCTACGAACCAGCCTCGGCAAGCTCGGCAACACGATGTTCGAGGCCGGCAGCGTGGCACTGGCCCTGTCCCAGCCCTGGTTCGTACCAGCCGCAGCCATCAACGCACTGCGCCGCGACGCGATTGCCGCCCACGAGGCCGCACGCCTGAAGGCCTGGCAGCGCCCGCAACGCAAGGCGCCCGCGGAGCCGCGCCCCGCGTATCCCGAAACGCAGCTTTCCTACCTGGCCAACGTCTACAACGAAAAGGCGCGCGCCTTCTACCACAAGCACGGCGTGCAGCTGATCGACGCAGCGTACGAAGCGCACGAGGAAGCGGGTGAAGTGTCGCTGATGATCACCAAGCATTGCCTGCGTTTCTCATTCAACCTCTGCCCCAAACAGGCCAAAGGCGTGCAAGGCGTCCAGGGCCAGGTGCGCGCCGAGCCGATGACACTGGTGAGCGGCAACGAACGCTACACCCTGCGCTTCGACTGCAAGCCGTGCGAGATGCATGTCGTCGGCGCGATGAAGCCGGGCATCCTGAACTCGCCGCCGCCCTCGGCCGTGCCGTACAGCCCGCTGGTGTTCCATCGCAAGCGGCCCGCCACAAATACCTGAACGCCACCACGAATTTCCTCATGGCATCGCCATAAATATGGGATGTGATTCCTCGTCACCCATGTTATAAAAACGCCAACTTTCTTTATGGAATCGGACGCATGAAGACCCTGTACGACGTCCTTGGCGTAAGTCGGCAAGCATCCCAAGAGCAGCTGGAACTCGCTCATAAATTTTGCCTGGATTCACTCCTCAGCGAAAAGGAGGGGGAATTCGGAGAGGATGCCATCCTCCGGGCAAAAGCGATCAAAGAAGCATATGCGGTACTCTCGTCACCTGCGAGGCGGCAAGCGTACGACGCCAAGCTCGACGCCCGCCAGCCAGTCGTCACCTATGAAGTCGTCGAATCGGGCAACTTCCCCTGGCTGAAAGTCATGTTTGCAGCGGTCCTGTTATTGGGCGGCGGCATGCTATACATGAATAAAGTACAGAACAACAAGGCGGAAGTTGAACGAGCAGCCCTGGCGGCCCAGAAGGCCAAGGCAGAAGCGGATCGCGAGGCAAAGCGTGCAGCTGCCGAAGAAGCACGGCTTGAGCAGCAAAGGCTTCAGGAAGAGCGGCTTGCGCAAGAGAGGCAGCTCCGGGAACGCGAGCAACTACGCAGAGAGGCGCAGGTAACACACGAGCGAACGCAGCGTACGGAAGCGCAACTCTCCCGTGAGCGCGAACAGGCTGAAAGAAATGCGAAGCTGGAAAGGCAACGCGAAGAACAGGCAGCAATTGCGAGAAAGCGAAATGAAATTGCAGCCATGGAACGAGCATTAAGCATTCCGATCCGAAAGCATTGAAACGAACTTCCACCCTTCCCCGTCGTCAGCAGGAACGTCGGGCAGTTCAATGAACGATGTCTGACCGAGCACAACAAAAAACCAAGGAGACCAAGGCGGACCGCCTTTCACGGTTTATCGTCGCGGTGGTGACCTGTCTCGGGGCGCTGGGACTGATCGCGCTGATGTACTTTCCTTTGCACTACCTGAAGTAGCGAACCGCCGGAAGGCCCGTTACCGGCGCCACCATGACTGGAAGAGAGGCAAGACATGGCTGACTTCGTTCTCGTACACGGTGCCTGGCAAGGCGCATGGAGCTGGAAGAAAATCCTGCCCGGCCTGTGGGCAGCCGGCCATCGCGCCTTCCCCGTCAGCTTGACCGGCACAGGAGAACGCGCGCACCAGCTACCGCCGGACATCAAGCTGCGCACGCACATCGACGATGTGGCCGCAGTCGTCGAGGCGGAAGAATTACAGAACGCGATCCTCGTCGGTCATAGCTACGGCGGCATGGTCATCACCGGGCTCGCCGGCCGGATGCCGCAGCGCATCGCACGCCTCGTCTACCTTGATGCCGTCGTCCCACAGCCCGGTGAAAGCTGGTCGAGTACGCATCCGCCGCAAGTACAGGAACAGCGTCGCCAGTCCATCGCCAGCACCGGCAGCATACTGCCTGCCGATCCTGCCATGTTCGGCCTGATCGGCGAAGATGCACAATGGGTTGCGCGCCGCCAGAGACCGCAGCCCGGCGGCGTGTATGACGATCCGCTGCATTTCGATCCCACCCGCGTCGTGGCCCTGCCTCGGACCTTCATCGACTGTACCGCGCCTGCCCTGGCGACTATTGCCGTCATGCGCGAGCGCGTACGGCAACAGCCCGGCTGGCAAGTGGTCGAGATCGCCACCGGCCATATGCCGATGGTCAGCGAACCGGAGGAATTACTGCGTCTTCTGCTGGGGATGGGTACTGTGTAGTTGCGTTGCACGTGTGCAGGGGCCGCATGCGGACCGCGCAGTAGTTTGTCAAACACCGCCCAGGGCAGAAGCGGCCATAACGTACGCCGCCGGTATTACTCAGCAGCGGCAAGCTTCGCCACATCAATGAAGGCCCGCATCTTCGGCGCAAGCGACGCGCGACGCGGGAAATACAGAAAGAATCCCTGCTCCTCGACAGCCGCCTGCGGCATGATGCAGCGCAGCTTCCCGCTGGCGATATCCGCGCGTACCAGCGGTTCGAAGATATAAGCGATGCCGACGCCGGCCAGGGCCAGCTCCCTGGCGTAGGTTGCGTCGGTGATGAGGGAAGTCCCATGCGTCCTTACCTTCGCGGCGCGCTTGCCGTCTTTGAGGTCCCATTCGTAAATGCTGCCCGAAGCGAGCAGGCGAAAGCCGATGCAATTGTGCGTCGCGAGCTCGGCAAGGGATTGCGGCGTGCCGCACTCCCGCAAGTAGGCTGGGGCAGCGACAAGGATCGCCTTGAACGGTGGCGTCAGGCGCACGGTCACCATGTCCTGCTGCACGGCATCCCCCAGGCGTATGCCTGCATCGAATCCCTCTGCGACGATGTCCACCAGCGCGTCGTTGGTCTGCACTTCGACAGTCAGTTGCGGATGAACCCGTGCCAGTCTGGCAAGGATCGGCGTCAGCGCCATCAATGCCGCCACGCGGGAAGTATTGACGCGGAGGATGCCGGTCACCGTACCCCGCTCTGCCGCCATGCCCTCGATCGCCTGGCCGATGTCGTCGAACGCCGGTCCGATCGCCGCTATCAGCCTGGCACCCGCTTCCGTCAACGAGACGCTGCGGGTCGTGCGCAGGAAAAGTGGTTCGCCGAGCCGGTCTTCCACCGCCCGGACAGCATGGCTGATGGCCGACGGGCTCATGTTCAGGGATGCGGCGGCGGCAGCAAAGCCTTGCAGCTTCGCCACGCGCAGGACAATCGGAAGATGGGAGAGAAGGTCGCGATCCATTGATGAACTATATCGCATAGTGCATTCGAAATGAACCGTCTTATCGAATTATCGAAAGTGGCGCATAGTTCACCCAAGCCGCAACACATACGACGCAATCGAACCCCACCAAACAAGGAGAACAATCATGGCAGCGAATAAACCCACCTGGTTCATCACTGGCGCATCGTCCGGTTTCGGCATGGCTTTCGCGCGTTACGCACTTGAGCAAGGTTACAACGTGGTTGCCACTGCGCGCACGCCGGCCAAACTGGAGAGCCTCGCTGACATCGCGCCGGACCGGTTGCTTGTACATGCGCTGGATGTCACCGTGCGCGGAGATGCCGAAAAAGCCGTGGAAGCGGCGGTAAAGCGTTTCAGACGCATCGACGTCCTGATCAACAATGCCGGCTATGGCATCGTCGGCGCACTGGAAGAAACGCCAGAGGAAGAGCTGCGCGCGCAGATGGAAACCAATTTCTTCGGCGCGGTGGCTGTCACCAAGGCAGTGCTGCCTGTCATGCGCAACCAGCGTTCAGGCGCGGTCGTGAATATTTCCAGCCTGGGCGGCCAGCTCTCCTTCGGCGGGTTCAGCGCCTATTCCGCATCGAAGTTTGCGCTGGAAGGCATGTCGGAAGCACTGGCGCAGGAAGTCGCCCCCTTCGGCATCAAGGTCCTGATCGTTGAACCCGGCGCCTTCCGCACCGGTTTTGCGGCGGACGCGCTCAAGCACATGCCGGTCATGGATGCCTATCGGGAAATTGTCGGCGGCACGCGGGAGTTTGCCCATGGCATGCACGGCACGCAGGAAGGCGATCCCGCCAAGGCTGCTGCAGCAATCGATACGGCGCTCCGCTCTCCGAACACGCCGCTGCGTCTCCAGCTTGGCGCCGATGCCGTTGCCGCGGTACGCGCCCATTCGGAAAACCTGCTCAAGGATCTTGCCGCGTGGGAGAACGTGGTGCTCGAGACGCGGATTGCATCGCAAGCGGCATGACGCTGCCGCGGCGAGGCGGAAGACAGGCCGGACGCGTCTGCCGTCGATAGGGAACCTGATGGATGAGCGGACCGTGCGAGGAAATTCGCACGAGTCCGCGTCCTGGCGTTAGTGCTTCCACACCCACACCGTCGTACCGCGGAGATCCACATCGGTCATCTGCACCTTTCCGAACGACGCCAGGCTGCCGCCCATGCGCATGCTATTCGCCCATACATCCATCAGCATGGCCGTCGGCATCACGATGTCCTTCGGAAAAGCCATCTGGATCACGTCCCCGCCCTTGTAGAAGCTCTCCGGCAATTGGACGCCGTACTGTTTCATGTTCGATTCGAAGGTCGACTGGTTGATGATATCGATGGCGCCGCCGACGAGACCGAAGGCGCCGAGTCCGCCGAACTTGATCGAACCGCCGTTGGGGTCAGTATCGGTAAACGTGAAGGTGCCGACGCTTGCGTTCACGAGCGACACGAACGACACGCCGCTCCGCCCCGCGACCTGGCTCAGCTCGTCGTCACCGACCGGTGTCATTCCGAATGCCGACATACTCAAGGCCGAAAGAAAAGCGGCAGCCAAGGTTTTCTTGATTGATTTCATACGGCCTCCGGATGGTGGTTTAGTGGTGACTTCCGCGTGGTACGGGCGTCTGATTGCCCGTTGAAAACATTTCTCTAGGGCTACAAAACCCATGTTAGGACATTGCCCCGAGGAAAAACAGGGTCAAAAAATTGACTTTGCAGGCCAAAAATTAACTTTGTGGGCCAGGAATGGACGGACAGACAAGAAAACGAGGGTTACTTCGGTTTTATCGCCATGACCGGATTGGACGACATAGCGGTCATTCGAAAACCGTTGCAATCTGAAGGCAGTCGGCCGGACGCGGGACTCCGGTGCTGCTCCGCGACGGCCGAAAGCGGTTGTCGATAGGCGGCTTGTTATTTCCGGGTCGTTTCACGCCATGGGAGAGCTGCACAACGCCTCGACGGTTTCAGCGGCACCTGCCTTCATGCCTGCCTCGCGCTTCAATGCGGCGAGAGCCTCCGGGCTGGATAAGGTCGGAGCGACGACGATCTCGTCGACCACATCGATTCCGACGAACCGCAACCACTGCCTCATGTACGGCTTTTGAAAATCCGTGTCGTCCGTATGCTCGCTCGCGCTCGAATAGACCAGAACTGCCCGCTTGTCTTTCAGTAAAGGACGATAGCCTTCGTCGCGCGACCACGACCAGTTCTGCCCCGGCAAGGTGACGACATCAATGAAGTGTTTCAACCGGTACGGAATTCCGAAATTCCACATCGGCAGACTGAAGAGATAGGTATCCGCGGCATTGAAGCGCCGCGAAATCGCAACGGCTCTCTCCCAAAGTTCCGCTTGCTCTGCGGTCGCATTTTGCTTGCGCAGTACGGCGAATTTGGCGCCGATCATGGTTGCGTCGAATTGCGGCAAGTCGATGTCCCACACATCGATGGTGTCGATGATGTGATCGGGATGACGTTCCCGATATGCAGACAAGAAGTCGCGTGCAGCCGCGATCGAATGCGATCCGTCTTTCAGAGGAGATGCTTCGATGTACAGTAGATTTGCCATGTCTAATACCTTTCAATTCTCAATCCAGCGCAAGCCGATGATCCCGGCGACAATCAAGGCCACGCATGCCAGGCGGGGGAGCGACGGGTTGTCGCCATAGGTGACGATGCCGAGGATCGTGACGCCGACCGCACCGATACCGGTCCATACAGCGTATGCGGTCCCGGTCGGCAAGTAACGAATGGCATGCGTGAGCAGGAAGATGCTGGCCAGCCCGGCCAGCACACCAATCAAACCGGGCAGCGGCCTCGTCCAACCCGCCGCCGACTTGAGACCTGCCGCCATCACGATTTCCATTACACCGGCGGCGACAAGTAATAACCACGACATGATCTTCTCCTTTGAGCTTGATACGGGCACAGTTTGAAGAGATACTCACTAAGAGACAAGTACGTACCTGGAGGTGCCTGTGGCAAATCGTCACTCCCGAAATTCTTCTGAAAGCAACGTGTTGAGCGCGAGCTGTCCCTCGCGTGCGGCGCTGGAACTGGTGTCGAGCAAATGGTCGCTGATGATCGTGCCCGTGCTGGCGTCAGGGCCGGTTCGCAATAATGAGTTGTTGCGCAGGATCGAGGGAATTTCTCAAAAGATGCTCACGCAGACCTTGCGTGAACTGGAGCGCAATGGGCTGGTCGAGCGGATCGATTATCAAACCGTTCCGCCCCATGTGGAATATCGCCTGACCACGTTGGGAAGCTCGTTGAGCAAAGTACTGTCCGCGGTGGATCGCTGGGCGGAGGAATATCATCCGAAGCTGTCGGAAGCACGACAGAAATTCGATAAGGCGTAGTACCGGGTATGCCACCTGACGAAAGAAAACGCAGAATTACACGCCCCCTGGACAGAGTCTTCCATCACGACCGCAATAGCGGATAAAGCACGAGCCCCGCAACTGCTGCCGCGGCAATGATGACCGGCTCCTGCAGCTTCTTGAACCGCCACAACAGCGCAACCGTGATCAGCGCAATCACAGCGGTCGGAATATCAACGATCGACCGTTTCGCAATTACGATCACCGAACCGGTAATGGCGCCGATTGCCGCGGCGGTGATACCGTCTACGAACGCAATCACCCCAGGTAGCTTGCCGTACTTCTTGAAGTACGGCGCCGGAATGACGGTGAACAGGTAGCACGGCAGGAAGGTGGCCACCGCAGCCACGGTCGCTCCCGGCAATCCGGCGACCAGGTAGCCGATGAAACCCACGGTGATCACCACCGGTCCGGGCGTGATCATCGCCACGGCAACGGCGTCAACAAACTGCTTTTCCGTCAGCCACTGGTGCTCGGTGACGGTGCCCCCATACAGGAAGGGCACGATCGCAAGGCCCGAGCCGAACACGAATGCGCCCGCCTTCGCAAAGAACAGGCCGATCTGCGTGAGCAGCGACACATCCGTCGTCCCGAACAGGCTCCCGGCCATGGGCACCTGGGTCAGCGCCACGCTGTTCAAGCCTCCCTTGCCCAGCCACTTCGGCGGCGCGCGCAGCAGCCAGACCAGCACGCCGGCGGCAATGAAAAGCCACGCGATTTCGGACTCGGTGATCACGGTGACCGCAGCCAGCAACAGGTAGATCGCCCATAGCAGCTTGTCCTTGCCGACGCTTTTCTCGGTCAGCTTTTTGGCGCTCATTGCAATGATGCCGATGACAGCGGCGCCGACGCCGTAGAACACCGCCTGCATCCATGAAATCCCGCCGAAGCGCACATACGCCCAGCCCAGCGCGACGACCATGAGGAAGGACGGGATGACGAAGGCGAGCCCGACCAGCGTCGCGCCGGTGATGCGGTAGTGCACATAACCGAGGTAGATCGCCAACTGAGCGGCAAGCGGCCCCGGCGCAAGTTGCGACAAGGCAAGACCTTCCTTGTAGTCCGCTTCGCTGACCCACTTGCGCTCTTCGACAAGGTCGCGGTGCATGTAGCCCACGAGAGCCACCGGGCCGCCGAAACCGAGCGTACCCAGGCGCAGCATGTATAGGACCATTTGCCAAAGCGTGTAAGGGGGTGTCGTGGTGGAATTGCTCATTGCGAACGCTCTTTGTTGAAGTGAAAATGAAGGGAGTCAAGTACGGAACCGATTTCCGCGAGCAGCGCATCGTCATCGGCCAGCCGGGCGCGAGCGCCGGCCATGATGGCTTCGAAACCGCTCGCCTCCGCCGGCACCGGACCGCCGACGTCGAGCGCATGGACAAGCGCACCGAGCCTGACGAGCCCCGGGTCGCTGTCGAGACCGAAGCTGGCAAGCAACACCTCGAAGGTGACCCTGTCGCCGATATGCGTGAATGCCGCGTTGTCGAAATCGAAACCGAGCGCATCCTCGGGGCATGCCGACGGGCTGTCCAGCCACAGGAAGCGTGCATGCGGATCGATAAAGCTGCGGATCAGCCAGGCACTCGCCACCCGGTCTACCCAAAGGTTGCGGCGCGTCGCCCAGGTGCGCTCCTGGTAGTCCGCAATCCGAAGCTGCGGGATCGGCCGTTCTTCGGCCTGCGGCTCATCTGCCACCAGTGCCGCCTTGACCGCGTCTTCAAAGTCATCCCAGGCGGCTTCGGCGGCAAGCGACGCCTCGTCCGGGAAGAAGTCAATGTGCCGGATCGCGTCCCGCTCCTTGCGCAGGCGCTTGAGCGTTTTGGCGGTCTCGGCCGGCGACTGGATGCCCAGCTCCTTTCTCGCCTGTGTCAGCTGACCAGCCAGGCTCGCATAGCCCTCCTTGCGGCTGAACAATGCCCGAAACGCTTCGTGATCTTCGAACGAGCGAGGGACGACATCGACAACCCATGCCTGCCCGCCCTCGGCATTAGTCTGCTCGGCAAGCTCGGTCAGAGCTTCGCTATGGTTATTGATGTCGGGCAGGAGATAAGCTCCGTCCCGGAGGGATGCGCAGCCGAGGGACTTGACGGAACGCCAGAGGCGCATGCGCAGGGTTGCGCCGGAGGTGGGGACGCTGACGATGAGGAGGTGCCAGGCGGGTTGTTGCTGTTTAGTCATGTAGAGTAGTCTACATGACGTAATATCTTTTACAAACCACCCAACAACTCCAAGCCAAGATTCCGATCGGCATCATCAACGTCTGCACTGGATCAGTTACTTGCTCACTGTCTCGTACACTCCCCTGTCGACCGGCTGCCGGCGCCACAGTGCGCAGGGAATGACCTGTCCGCATTTCATGCCCGGTTAGGTCTGCATAACCTGGCGTGGATAACAAAATGGTTTATATTTTCAAGGGCTTAGTGACTTCGTGCTCCAGGTTATACGGACAGGGGTAGCCGAGTTATACAGAAATTTTTCTATCTAAATCTAGTGTCCTGTTCCGTTAATTCGCGACATATATAAAGGCGAGGCGTAAACTCCCCCTTCGTCATAGAGAGGAGAAGCGCCATGCCGATGGGCCGCCCGAAAGCTGAATTGATGTTGAGCGCCGAGGAGCAATCGCAATTGCAGTCGTTCAC